>Ga0257126_1000013_pt1 | contig 126843 bp, 127 predicted proteins | sample SI060_120mmetaG_FD_190151 | JGI IMG/M metagenome (GOLD analysis project Ga0257126, IMG submission 190151) | Marine microbial communities from Saanich Inlet, British Columbia, Canada - SI060_120m | ecosystem: Environmental > Aquatic > Marine > Inlet | place: Canada: British Columbia | collected... | reverse complement strand
TGGGTTCGCTGGGAACATCTATCAGTGCTTGTAGTGATTATTTGTGCACATCATCTCACATCTAAAATAGATTTTAGGTTATTTATACTTGACTTTATCTTAGTAAACTAAAGCTACTTTAATCATGCTGTCGTATTGGTTTGAAGAAGGATTATACGAACAACTACTCAGCACCTAACATCTTCATCGTAAGATGCGTCTGCTCTAGATGATACCCATCACCATAACCTTGTCCTACAGACTTCAAACTCCAACCACCCAGTCTATCTATCATCTCAATAGGTGCGTTGACTGCACGTAGCCTGTCTCTAAAGCTATGGCGTAGACCATGCAGAACGTAATCCTTGTTCCCAGTCACTGACTTCAGCCACTTATTCAAAGCAGCACTGGCTGAGTTGCTGTTACAGCCTTTTGAATTGCAGTAACGTGGGAAGCAGTAGTCACTTGCTTGTGCGTCCTGTTTAATTCGCTGAGCCGCCCAGAGACTAGCTCCAATGAGTGGAACTATGCGCTCAGAACTTCTGGTTTTAAGTGGTCTATGTTTGTGTGGCTGAATAACGACATGAGGTATCTCGTCATCAAGTATTAAATCATCAATTGTGAGTCCTGTAGCTTCTGCGAGCCTCATTCCTGTATCACTAATGAGTGCAACCAACCAACGTAAATCATCATCTATCTTCATGCATTCTGTCTGAATTAGTTTTAAGTCCATAGTACTAATTGGAATGCGCTTCTTAGCATCTTCAGTTGGACTTGGTAGATGAATATTACTGAATGGATTCTCTATTGCTAAGCCATGTTCTTTGATAGCTAAGTTGAAGATAGCTTTAATGCAAGCGAAGGCTTTCTTGATGGATGCATTAGCCAATCCTTTAGCTTTTAGCCAATTACGAAATGTAGTTGCATCAATGGTAGTGAAGTATTTAATTGGTTTGTCTGCTGTCGCTTCGATTAGATAATTGATGTAACGCTCACTGTGTCTAAAGAAGGTTTCATTCCTATTATTACCTTTAATAGTGAAGTAGGTATTCAATGCAATACGTAATGTAATTTCTATAGGTTGATTCAATAGAAATCTAGAGCAGGGGATATCAGGCTGATTAATTCTAAGTTCTGACCAGTAAGTATCTAGTTGATGCATGAGCAGCTTTGAATGTTTTGCTGCGTCTTTTCTTAAGCGTGTTCTGAGTGATTGAACAATTCTTGGTTGTTTGTAGTGATAACGAATATCATGTGGAACTAAACGACTGAAGTAATAGATACCTCGTTTAGTAAAAGTATAGGGTGGATTATTGTTTGTCTTCCGCATTGTCTTCCACACTCCATAGCTGCAAGTAAAAACTTAGCGCTAATCAAGACGATAGGAATAAAACTGGGGGTATGAATGGTGGCCAGAGACGGAATCGAACCGCCGACACGAGGATTTTCAATCCTCTGCTCTACCAACTGAGCTATCTGGCCAAACAGGTGTGGCTAACTTAACTGAGGTTGTCTGTGATGGTGAGACCATCCAAAAACCTGATGCTGTAATGACGACTAGTCTGTGTCTGTGGCTATGAAAACCGCGACGGAGTAACTTACGAAATACAGCGGGACATTAAACAGATTCCGGCTTGATACGTCAAGCACTGGCATCAAGTACCGGAATCATATTTTGCTTGTTGTAGCGCGAGATTACTCTGTTGGCGCTACGAAGTCGCCCGGCTTGTCTGAGCCTTCGCCAAAGAAGAATTTTTCCATCTCTTCTTCGATGAATTTACGCGCTTTTGGGTCTACTGGAGTCAAACGATACTCATTAATCAGCATGGTTTGGTGGTTAACCCATGCCTGCCAGCCTTCTTTAGACACGTTGTCGTATACTCGCGCGCCCAAATCACCTGGATATGGTGCGAAATCTAGACCTTCGGCCTCTGTTCCTAACTTTACACATTGCACCATTCGAGCCATGGTATCTCCCTATTTTATTAGTCTGGCGTTTAGCCGATTCAAAATCTTTTGCACCGGTGTGGCAATACCACCCGTAGCCGAGCCGTCTTTATACCAGACCCACTGATCTGCTTCCATTACCTGCTCGGGAGCCCCTGTCGTTAGATCCAGTAGTAAAGGCGTGATCTGCAGCCGGAAGTGACTGAAGGTATGACTTAATGGCTCTAACGGCTGCAGGCTGCTACTAGTCGATAGATGCGTTGCAGCCCATTGGCTGGCCTCGTCACTATCGCTGAATTCAGGGAAGCTCAAGAGCCCTCCCCAGATACCGGAATCGGGCCGACGCTGCATGTAAAACTGGTTTTCATCTTTACGAATCAATAACATACAGACTTCTCGCTGCGGGATCTGCTTCTTCGGTTTGGAGGTTGGCAGCTGTTCTTGCAAGCCTTGCTGATGGGCTAGACAATCAGCTACCACCGGACATTCTGCACAACGTGGCTGCCGACGTGTACAAAGGGTGGCACCCAAATCCATGATCGCCTGCGTGTAGGCTGCATTATCTCTCTTAGGCGTTAGCTTTTCGGCCAAGGCCCATAATTCTTTCAATACCTTGGCTTGACCATACCAACCCTCGATGGCGGCATGCCGTGCCAGCACACGCTTTACATTGCCATCGAGAATCGCCTGTTGTTGACCATGCGCGATCGACAAGATCGCAGCAGCGGTGGATCGACCAATACCGGGTAGCGCGATCAATTGCTCTAGCTGCTGTGGCATCTGTCCCGCATGTTCTGCGATAACCACCTGTGCAGCTTTATGTAGGTTACGTCCACGTGCGTAGTAACCAAGACCAGACCAATGCTCCAACACCGCATCTTGGGTAGCACTGGCGAGGTCTTGAATGCTGGGGAAGCTCTGCATGAAACGCTGAAAGTATGGGATCACTGTTTCAACTTGGGTCTGCTGCAGCATGACCTCTGAGATCCACACACGATAGGCCGATATTTCTTGCTGCCAAGGTAGGTCATGACGGCCATGCCGATGCGACCATTGCAGTAAGCGTTTAGAAAAAGATTGGAGCATAACCGATGATAACTTTTAACTGTCTGAGTGGTTTAACAGTTAAGCATAAATTACTACGTTTGGTGATAGGGCTTGGACAGTAGATGGCCTAGCCTTGTCTACTCTCTAACCCTGCAATCATGTACTTGCCTAAAACAGACTAGAAAAGATTTTTCAGTTTATCACCGAACAGATCCTTAGCCTTTTCTTTAATTTCCTTTTTTATTTTTTTCTTTTCTTTATCGAACTGCTTACCCACTTTACCTTTGATCGCATCTTTCACATCGACGCTATATTGAATATCGTTCCATGGTCCATGCACACGAATCGGCAATCCCATCATTAAAAGATAATCGATGGTGCCATTGGCAATGTTGACCTGGCCACGACCATGACCATCGAGCAATGAGGTTTTCAGCTTGAGATCTTTATTTGTCAGTAGACCAGCCACAATACTCGCGCTAGCTGACGCCTCTTTCAACAAGACCTCTTTGCTTGGAGACTTACCTTCCAACACGGCCATCACTTGTTCTAAAGCACGGGTTAAACCCTTATTCACCAAGACTCCATCAGATACTTTAAGGCGTGCATCACCCGCTAAGTTTTTGCGTAGTTGGCTGACACGTTGGCCATGGGTGTTGACCGCAAACTGCGCCATCACCAAACCCCGTAGCATCGGTTTTTTAGTCGCTATGACATCACTCATCAAGGGCGCAAGTTGAATGTCTTGTAATGTGCTACTAACAACATAGCGTGGCTCAGACTTTCTGACATCAAGTTTAGCTTGGGCATTAATATGACCTTGATAAAAATCAGCATCCAATTGCTTGATCTCTAACACGCCCGACTTTGAGACTAGTTTGGTTTTTAAGTTTCCCAAGGTGAGACCCGAGACGTTTAACTCGGCCACATCTATCTCACCCATCAGATTTAAAGAGCGCAGCATTTCAGTTGGTAGCGCAATGACGTCATCACTTTTAGCGGGGGCAGCTGCAGCCATAGGCTCATCGGTTGTAAGCCAAGGGTCAAGATTCAACGCCTTGCTGGATAGCGCAAAGCGAATATTCGGTCGTGAGAACGATTTGATATTTAATTCACCACGAACCGTATCTTGATCTAGGGTTAAAACGAATGGGTCTAGGCTTATCGACTCTTGTTTTAAGTCGGCACCACCATCAGCAGTCATGTGCAAGCCGATCTGCCCATCGGGCAGGACAGCCATATGCACTGTCATATTAAGCTCTAGGTCTTCTAGTTGATAACGCTTGTTGGCAAAATCGGTATGCGCCTGTGTATCCAATACCATTTCCAGACGAGTGTCGTCCTGCTGCACCTGCATGACGCTATGAATATGTGTTTCATCACCACGCCCTAAGGCACCGGTCTCTAATTCAATTAAGTCTATGCGCAGTGTCGCCCTAGTTTTGTGATTGACATAATGTACTTGGGCATCATTGATCTGAATACCGCCAATCGATATGGCTAGACCTTCAGCTGAACCAGCCTGCTTTGTCTTAGATGCATCTGATTCAGATATTGCCAGATCATCCCAGTTGGTTTTGCCGGAAGCCTTAGTCTCTAAATTAACCTGTAGGCCTTGAAGCTTGATCGTATCGATCTGGATGTTGCCAATAAACAATGGCAACAATTCAACGCTGGCCATGACTTTTTCTACTTGTGCAAAGACGTCTGCTGTAAAACCCTCTGCATTACTCAGCTGCGCTGAACCTAAGGTAATCGCGATCTGAGGAAATATACTGAAACCAACATCACCATCTAAGACTAGCTCACGGCCCGTCTGTTCTTTAACTAGATCGGCAATGCTTTGCTTGTTTTCATTGGCATCAAACGTCAGCAAGAAAATCGTAGCTGCCGCCACCACAATAAGAAGCACAACGAGTGCTGCGCCGAATATTAATTTAACTATTTTCATTCATCGCCCCAATGAATTAGTTAGTTGGCATAAAACAGCCCCATCCAACTGTCATTTAGGGACTGAGTAAAACGTATTATTCTCTAGTCCAAACGCCCGACTTACCGCCTTCTTTTTGTTCTAGTTGAATCGCTTGCATAACCATGCCCCGATCGACTGCCTTACACATGTCATAAATCGTCAACAAGGCCACTTGCACAGCGGTTAAGGCTTCCATCTCAACACCAGTGGCGCCACTAGTCTTAACTTGCACGCTACATTCAACCTGTAATTTCTCTACATTGCAGTTGAAATTAACCTTAACTGAGGTCAACTGTAGGGGATGACAGAGTGGAATCAGTTCAGAGGTTTTCTTTGCGGCCATAATGCCAGCAATACGCGCGATACCGAGCACATCACCTTTTTTATGCCCACCCTGTTGGATTAAATCTAGGGTCTCGGCCTGCATTTGGATGCTTCCGGTCGCGATCGCTAGGCGATCTGTCTCGGCTTTACTGCCGATATCGACCATGTGTGCCTCACCGGCTTGATTAAAATGTGTTAATTGACTCACGGCTAACTTATCGTTTAAAAAGAATATCCAAATTATACACCACTTTAAACGCCAAGGTTCTCTACCCGATGACAATAAAAGTCCGTTTTTTTGCTAGCTTACGCGAGAGCGTGAAGCTTGATGAGGTTGACCTAGAGTGGGCTGACACACAAACGCCACATTCCATTTGGGCGCAGCTCACGACCGAAGCACAGCCAGACAATCTGCTTTGCGCGATCAATCAGGAATACAGCACACTAGATACCGATGTGAATGATGGTGATGAAGTCGCCTTTTTCCCACCGGTGACTGGCGGTTAGATGGGTTAGTTCAAGGGCTAGCGGATGAAGATATGAAATACGCGGTTTTCACGCTCAACATTGAGTAATAGACCGCTTTGAGATGTCGCAATCGCTGCGTCCATTTGTTCAAAATCACGCACTGCAATTTTATTGACGGCACGGATGATGTCGCCTTTATATAATCCCCAGCTAGCTGCAGCCCCAGTTATATCGATAGCATTAACGATGATCACGGTTTGACCTTGGCCCTGTTGTCGCGGCTCTTCGACCAAAGCAAATTCGGCATCGGCGAGTTGCCTCACAAAACTAGCGCCCTGACGCTTAGGCACCTGACGCTCAACAATCTCAGCATGAATACGTTTTGCTTTATTATTACGTAAGAGATCCATTTGTAACTTTTGGCCAACGCGTGATACGCCAATCAGATTTCGCACATCCATGGCATGTTTAATCTTGACCCCATTCACGCCTACAATCACATCCCCCCTGTGCAAGCCCGCTTTCTCTGCCGGTGAGCCTTTTTCCACCTGCGTCACTACTACACCGTCATGATTTTTCAAGGAAAAGGCCTCTGCCAGTTCACGACTAATGTTCTGTACACGAAAACCAATATAGCCGCGCTTCACTTCACCAAACTCGATCAACTGCGCGGTGATCTGACGCGCCATATTCATCGGGATGGCAAAACCAATACCGACACTACCGCCATTAGGACCAACGATCGCCGTGTTAATACCAACCAACTCGCCCCGCAGATTGACCAAGGCACCACCTGAGTTGCCAGGATTAATCGAGGCATCGGTTTGAATAAAATCTTCATAGTCCTCTATACCTAAACCACTACGGCCTAGTGCACTAACAATCCCAGAGGTCACGGTCTGGCCCAGACCAAATGGATTACCGATGGCGACTACAAAATCACCTACACGTAACTGAGAGGAATCGGCCATAGGGATGGCATTCAGCTGCTGAGCCTTAATCTGAATCACGGCGAGATCGGCGCGTGGATCGGTACCAACAATCTGCGCGTTAAATTTATGCCCATTACTGAGCGTAACGACAATATCATCGGCCTGTTCTATGACATGGTGGTTAGTCACGATATAGCCATTCTTGGCATCTAAGATGACCCCAGAACCAAGACCCGTGCGGCGACGTTCACGCTGCATTTCAGGTGTATTAAAAAAGTGCTTAAAGAACGGATCTTTAAATAGGGGGCTGCGCTCAACCACAGTGCCTGAGGTCGCAATGTTGACGACACTCGGCATCGTTGTTTCCAACATTGGCGCTAGACTAGGTAGGGCTTCACCAGAAAGGCTTTGTGGCAAGCCAGCTGTTGCGACTTCTAGTGCAAAGAAAAAACTAAATAGGTAACTGGATAGTTTTAACATACGCATCAATCTTTATTCCGAACGTGGATCAAAATCAAAATGTTGCTTCATCACTTGGTACTGTTGTTTGTCTTCTTCACTATCGGCACTAGGCACCACAATCGACAACTCGACATAAAAGTCACCTGCTGGCTTACCCGGCAAGCCTCTACCACTGAGGCGCATCTTGCGACCACTTTGCGAGCCTGCCGGTATTTTTAATTCAATCGAACCACTAGGTGTTTGCACCGACACCTTCTCACCCAAGGCCGCTTCCCATGGTGCTAGTTTTAACTGGGTGTAAACATCTTTATCTTTCAGTTGATAGCGTTCGGTATCGGTCACGGTGATTTCTAAATACAAATCACCTCTAGGCCCACCCCGCATGCTCTGCTCACCTTGACCAGCGAGACGAATTTTCTTACCGCTAGTGATACCTGCTGGAATCTTGACTTGCAACGGGCTACGGCCCGACATACGAATAGTTTTTTCAGCACCACTAAAGGCATCTTCAACGGTGATTCTAAAGCTAGCATTTTGATCTTGGCCGCCACCCTGTCCACGACCAGCACCAGGTCCCCGGCCACCACCAAACACACTTTCGAAGAAATCACTGAAGCCACCTTGTGCGCCTGGGCCACCTTGGAATCCGCCCTGAAATCCACCTTGCCCAGCACCACCCCATCCCGGTGGTGGACGGAACTGTTCACCCGATTTCCAGTTTGCACCAAGCTGGTCATAGCTCTTACGCTTCTGTGCATCTTTCAATACCTCATAGGCTTCACCCAACTCTTTGAAACGATCTTCGGCATTCGCTACCTTACTCACATCGGGATGATACTTGCGCGCCAACCGACGGTAAGACTGTTTAATCTCAGCCTCACTGGCGTCACGTTTGACGTCTAAAATTTTGTAGTAGTCTTTATATTCCATAGATCCCTAATCGATAACAAGGCACAGCCCATGTCTCTAAAACATGAGGGCAAAAGTATAATTTTCTGATGAACTAAACTAACAGACTAGGCGAAACTACTTAGTCTCAAACAGCCCAGCTTCACGGTTTTTTTGCACTTGATCGGCATTAAAGATCTGCCCATTCATCGCAACATAAACGCCATGCGGTAACAGTCTTGCCGCCGCCACTGCAAAACCACTATTAAACAGTGCATCACTGTCGCGGAACCGCGCCGGCTGCATCGCACCGACCAAGACTATTGTTTTGTCTGTAATGCCTTGCAAGGCTGTTGCGGTCTCGGGCATGGTATCGGTGCCATGCGTAATAATAATACGTTCACAGTCATCGGCAGTGACTGCCGTTACAATCTCTGCGCGATCTTGTTCGCTAATCTCCAAGCTATCCTTTTTCAGGATGCTCTCAATTGCATAATCAAAATCAACATTGGCCTGCGTCATGATCCATTCGATCTGTGGCTCACCGATCTGATAATCGCTAAGTGCATCGAAATAAATCTTGTCAAAGGTACCACCGGTGCAAAAAATCTTGAGATCCATTTAACTCAACTCTGTGACTGTAAAATAAGTAGGTATAAGCATAAGACGAAAGCGTTGATTAATCACCTGTTAGAAGCGACACAGGCTACTGCTTCGCGTTACAGGCCGATACACATTATTCTATATTTTGAATCTGCTCACGCATCTGTTCGATCGCGACCTTCATATCGACCGCTGCCTGTGTGGTGACTATATCGGCTGACTTAGAGCCTAGGGTATTCGCCTCACGATTAAATTCTTGCATCAAGAAATCTAGGCGCCGACCAACCGCTTCTTTTTGTTGCAGGATATCTTCTAATTCGGTGAGGTGGCTATCGAGTCGATCCAACTCTTCTGCAACATCTAACTTCTGCATTAAGAACACCAGCTCTTGTTCCAGCCGGCCTGGATCCATATCGACATCAAAGTCGGCAATACGTCCTTTGATTTTCTCACGGATGGCTTCCAGTACTAATGGCCGACGTTGACGTACCTGCTGTACTAACTCACGCATCTGTTTTCCGCGTTGTGCGATCAGCTCGGCCATGCGTCCACCTTCGACCTGACGATGCTCAACCAACTCTTGCAGCGCTTGCTTAAACAAGGTCTTACTTTGCACCGCCAGCTGCGCATGGTCTAAAGATTTTTGTTCTACTACACCGGGCCAGCTCAAAAGCTCTAAAGCAGTTGGCGGCGTGCTTTCACTCAAGCTGGCACTGATCGCCTCGGCTTGCTGCATCAAGGCATCTAGTAGCGGCTGATTAAGCGAAAGATGGGTCGCCTCTTGGGTCTCACTGCGCAAACGAAAGATACAATCTAGCTTGCCTCTACTCAGATTTTCTTGCGCTATCTTGCGCAGATCAAATTCTAATGAGCGCAGTTCTTCGGGTAGGCGAAAAGAGGTTTCTAAGTAACGATGATTAATTGAGCGTATTTCCCACACAATCTCAGTCGCATCGTGTTGTGTTTGCACGCGTGAAAATGCGGTCATACTTTTCAGCATTACTTTCTCCAGTCTTTTGATGTCTAGCCGTGATCTGGCAGATTAACAGAGGGTGGCCTAAAATGCCTTCACCACTACTTTAATCATGACTGCCCCATTTAGCGCATAGTGTTCAAGCTGAATTCTCGTATAATGCGCGCCAGCACATTCAACTGGAGAGATCGATGCGACCTAGCGGCCGAGAAGCAAATCAAGCACGAGAAATTCGTTTTACTCGTAATTACACCAAGCACGCCGAGGGCTCTGTCTTGGTCGAATTCGGCGATACCAAGGTACTTTGCACCGCCTCCATCGAAAACCGTGTGCCACCCTGGATGCGCGATAAAGGCCAAGGCTGGGTGACTGCCGAATACGGTATGTTGCCACGCTCAACCAGCTCACGCATGCCACGTGAGGCCGCCCGCGGTAAGCAATCTGGCCGTACTCAAGAGATTCAACGTCTGATTGGTCGCAGTCTACGCGCCAGTATCGACCTGAAACGTCTAGGTGAGCACACCATCCATATCGACTGTGACGTCTTACAGGCCGATGGTGGTACCCGTACTGCAGCCATCAGCGGCAGCTTTGTTGCCCTACATGATGCGATTAATGCCTTGCTCGAAAGTAAGGCGATTACACAATCGCCAATCGACCAATTTGTAGCCTCTGTATCTGTCGGTGTGTTTAATCAGACAGCGGTCCTTGATCTTGATTACGCCGAAGATTCGCAGGCCGAGACTGACATGAATGTGGTCATGAATGAGCTCGGTGAGTTTATTGAAGTGCAAGGAACGGCTGAAGGTAAGACCTTTAGTCAGGATGAACTCAGCGCAATGCTGGCCTTAGCCAAAGACGGCATCAGCCACATTATTGAACAGCAAAAGGCATGTCTGAAATAGATCGTAAACAGTTCGTCTTAGCCAGCGGTAATAAAGGCAAGCTGCATGAAATCGCAGCGATCCTTGCAGCCACTAGCCTAGACCTGCGCGCACAAAGCGAATGGCGATTAGAAGAGGCTGAGGAAACCGGCCTGACCTTTGTTGAGAACGCCCTGATCAAGGCACGCCATGCGGCAGAGCAGACTGGCTTGATGGCTATCGCCGACGACTCTGGGATTGAGGTCGATGCACTACAAGGCGCACCTGGCATCTATTCGGCACGTTATGCCGGCCCCGGTTGTGATACGGCCGACAATAATAAAAAGTTACTGGCAGCACTTGATGGTGTCGCGACAGAACAACGCAGCGCCCGCTTCCAATGTGTGATTGTCGCCATGCGACACGCCTTAGACCCAACACCTTTAATCTGCAGCGGTCGCTGGGAAGGTCGCATTATGCAGCAGCCTAGTGGTGATGCTGGTTTTGGTTACGACCCGATCTTCTGGGTTAACAGCGAACACTGTGCCGCCGCTGAACTGGCCACCGAACAAAAAAATCGTATCAGTCATAGGGCGCAGGCCTTACAGCAGTTACAGGCCTTATTGCCGACCTGGTTGTCACAGACTTGAGCTCATTGTCAGCAGTCATGAACAAGCCATTGGGTCTCTACATCCACATCCCTTGGTGTTTACATAAATGCGGTTACTGCGATTTTAATTCACACGCAACTGAAGCCAATGCCTTCCCTGAAGCGGACTATGTCCAAGCACTGATTAGCGACTTAATCGCCGGCAAAGACGACCTACAGGGTCGTAGCGTGCGATCGATCTTTATTGGTGGCGGCACCCCTAGCCTATTTTCGGCGCAGGCCATCTCGACCATCTTGGACGCCTGTCAGCAACAGCTAAACCTCAGTAGTGATTGCGAGATCACCCTAGAAACCAACCCAGGTACCTTTGAAGGCGAGAAGTTTGCCGGCTTTAAGTCGGCTGGGGTTAATCGCCTATCCATCGGTGTACAGAGCTTTGATCCAGCGCAGTTAAAAAAATTAGAGCGTATACACGGCCGTGATGAAGCACTGCATACGGTCCATACCGCCCAACAATTAGGTTTTGAGAACATCAATATTGATTTGATGTTTGCCTTACCCGGCCAAACCTTAGAGCAGGCCTTCGACGATGTCGCTCAGGCCTGTGCGCTGGACCTACTGCATTTGTCTTACTATCAGCTGACGATTGAACCAAACACCCGCTTTCATCGCTTTCCACCAGTGATACCCTCATTAGATCAGGCGGCTGACATACAGGCGGCGGCGATGGCGGCCATTAGTGATGCCGGTTACACGCGCTATGAAGTCTCGGCCTTTAGTCGGCAAGGTGCCGAGTGTCGACATAATCTAAATTACTGGCAGTTTGGTGACTATCTAGGCATCGGTGCAGGCGCCCATAGCAAGCTGACCGTGGGTCATCAGATCAAACGTTTTCAACGTGTGCGCCAACCCGGCAGTTATTTGACGGCGGTGGCAGAGCAAAAACAGGTGATTCAGACCAGATTACTAGGGTCAAATGACCTCATTTTTGAATTCATGTTGAATCAATTGCGTCTGCGCCGTGGTTTCACCGCAGCAGATTTTGAACAGTGCACACAATTGAGCTGGCAGGATACAATCGCACCACAGATCGACCATTTGTTGGCCTTAGGGCATCTGCAGCAGTCAGCAGGCCATTATTCCGCGAGTGAGCACGCCTATCGTTTTCTCGATAGCCTATTACAGGAATTCCTTGTAGAAACGCCATGAATCTAGACTCAGCCCTCAACTCTTGCCCTTATTGTGGCGAAGCCATCGAATTTTTTATTGAGCCTTTAGAAGAAATTCAGGAATATTTTGAAGACTGCACGGTTTGCTGTCAGCCAATCCAAATTTTAGTGATTCCTAATATAGAGACTGGCACGCCAGATGTGCGCTTTTTATGTGCAGATGACACGTTTTAAAGCCATTCTTATGAGTGCTCTTTTTATGCTTATACACACGCCACAGAGCCAGTTACAAAATTGCAACAAAAGTCTTTAGCAACATCCTAAATTTAATTGAAAAACTATTTTTTCATATATAAATCAATAACTTATTATCTTGATTAATATTTGTACAATTTAACAAGAAGGCTATATTTACCGAGAAATAATCACATAAGCATATTTCATCCACAGTTTTATCCACAGATTTTGTGGATAAACAATCTTTCTTAGGTAACACAGTAACTTAGCTCTAACTCCGGCTACTTTTGTTGAGAAAGTTTTTCTAGTTAGGCTATTGTCAAAACAACCCATTGTGATCTATGATTTGCGCTCGCGATTTAGGCTAAAAAAATGAAACCAGATACTCATCCAGAATACACAACAACTTCTGTTACTTGCAGCTGCGGAGCGACTTTTGAAACTCGCTCAACCTACAGCAACGATGCACTGAGCTTAGACGTATGCGCTAAATGCCATCCGTTCTATACCGGTAAGCAGAAGATGCTTGATACTGCCGGCCAGGTAGACAAGTTCCGTCGCCGCTACGGTAAGTAAGATTGTACGAGCTTTCACAGATACCTATGCTTTAGGTGTCTGTGAAGTTTAAAGCTCACACCCTCTAGGTAATTCCCTCACGATACAAAGACTTAGTCGTTCGACCGAGTCCGGCTAGCTGTTATAATTACTCGGTCATTAGCTACCTTCTGATCGCTATGCCTCGCCTCTTTGCGCTGCTGCTCCTATCCATCCTTAGTTTCAGCTATGGCTGTGCCTCTAATCCTGTCACCGGAGGTTCTGATCTAGTCCTTATGACCGAAGAGCAAGAGATTGCTATGGGTCGTAAATACCATCAAGAGCTACTAAAGCAGTATCAGGTCTATCAAGACCCCGAATTACAAGCCTATGTCTCGGCCATCGTCGAAGAGCTAGCCAGCAGTAGTCACCGTGATCAATTACTCTTTCATGTCACACTACTCGATAGTCCACAGGTAAACGCCTTTGCCTTGCCGGGCGGCTACATCTATATCACACGCGGAATCATGGCTTATATGAACTCTGAAGCTGAACTGGCTGGGGTATTAGGGCATGAGATTGGCCATGTCACCGCCAGACATGGCGTACGCCAACATACCGCTTCCACGCTGACCAGCATGCTGGCTAAAGTCATCACTTCATCTGTTGGTACTTATGGTGTCTCTGATCTAACTAATATGGCAGGCACCACCTTATTACGCGGCTATGGTCGTGAACATGAGTTAGAGGCAGACCGCTTAGGTGCAGAGTATCTCGCCCGCAGTGGTTATGACCCAGAGAAGATGATTGATGTTGTCGCCATCCTCAAGTCACAAGAGGAATTTGATAAGCAGTTGGCTGAAGAAGAGAATCGCGAACCACGCGCCTATCACGGTCTATTCTCATCACACCCTAAAAATGATCAGCGACTACAAGAAGTGATTCGTGCCGCCAAGAAATATCGTAGCGAAGACAATATCGATAGACAGGATCGCTTTCTTCAACTGACCGATGGCATGGTGCTTGGCAGTAATACCAGTAATGGCATTACTCGCAATAATCAGTTTTATCATAAAGACTTGGGTATAAGTTTGAGCTTTCCACAGGGTTGGCGCATCGATAATCTAAACGATCGCTTAATCGCCAACAGCAAGGACAATGATGGTTTTATTCAGGTCGTATTAAACGATCGTAATAAACGGATGGCACCAAAAGAGTATTTAAAAAAACGTTTCAAAGGCCTACGAGACGGTCAAGAGATTAAGAGTGCCAGCTTTCAGGGCTACACTGGCATCACCTCAGGTAAAACACCTTTTGGTAAACGTAAGATGCGTGTTGCCGCTATCTATCAAGAAAAGAAGGTTTACCTCATTTTTGCTGTAGCTAAGAATGCCATGCTGATGAAACAATATGACCCAGCCTTTCTTGCAACCATCCGCAGCCTGAATAAATTGCGTACCGATCAATTACATCTAGCAGAACCACAACGGATTAAATTGATCACCGCCAAAAAAGGCGACACCTTTGCCAGCTTAGCGAAACACTCCTCGCTCAGTTCACATGCGGAAGAACAATTACGACTACTCAATGGATGCTACCCGACCGGTGAACCAACCGCAGGGCAACAAATTAAAATCGTCGAATAGAATATAGCTATACTAGATTGCTATATCTAATGAAGAGCGCTCATGCCTGCAACTGATGCCTACCTGGTTGATTCCAGTATCTATATTTTTCGTGCTTGGTTTACCCTGCCAGACACCCTACGAAATCAACATAATGAGCCGATTAATGCGGTTTATGGTTTCACTGATTTTGTCGCCGGCCTGATTGAACAACATCAACCAGAGCGTCTCGTATTCGCCTTCGACGAAAGCTTGAGCAGTTCTTTTCGCAACTCTATTTATCCACCCTATAAAGCGAATCGTGATCCAACACCTGACGACCTGAGACGTCAGTTTCAATTTTGTCGCCGCTTTTTAGAGGCACTAGGCTATAACGTAATCAGTAGTGACCGCTATGAGGCCGATGACATCATTGGCACTGCTGCTGCAATTGCACGCAGACAAGGCCATAGCGTCACCATCTTGAGTGCCGACAAAGATTTAGCGCAGTTGATTGATAGTGGCGATACCTTTTGGGACTATGCCCGCGACAACCGTCTTGATCCAAAACAGATCAAGAAACACTATGGCGTTTATCCAGAACAGATCGCAGACCAACTCGCACTGGCTGGTGACAAGGTCGATAACATCCCTGGGGTGCCAGGCATCGGCATGACCACTGCAGCGCGCCTGCTTACCAAGTTCGGTTCAATCGATCAGATGTTAGAGAATATTCCAGCGATTGCAGAGATGAAGATTCGTGGCGCAAAACGCATCATGCAACTGATTCAGGAACACCGCGAGACCGTTCTCTTGTGTAAACGCTTAACTGAGATTGTCTGTGATGCCGAAGTGGTAGCAGAAGACTTACGCTTACATCGCGCACCCTGCCAGTTAGATGATCTAACTGCCTTATTCGATGAGTTTCAGTTTGGTAGTTTACGCAGAGAGCGTTGGCATAGGCTGCTGGCAGCAGCCTAGTGATAACCGGTCAAGTGCTAACTCGTTAGCGCCTAATTTTTCGAACCCATCTCTAACGCTAGTCGGCGTGTCTCATCACGCTCTTTATGATGTGCCTGCCAATCATATTCAGCTGTAACCTGTGGCCAGCCTTGCATATGTTGACGTGCAATTTCTGCGATTGCCTGCACATGATGTGGGGTTGAATTTAATGCCGGGATGTATTGGAAATCACCACCACCTGCATCAGTGAAGACCTCACGATTGAGCATGTCCATTTCTTCTAGGGTCTCGACACAATCCGATGAAAAGCCCGGGCAGAAGATATCAATAGAGCCTAACTTGTCTTTACCTAGTTGCTCTAAGGTTTCATCGGTGTAGGGCTTCAACCACTCTTCGCGACCAAAGCGAGATTGGAAGGTAGTTAGATACTCTTCACTAGACAGGCCTAATTCTTCTGCAATCAAACGCGCAGTTTTATGACACTGACAATGATAGGGATCGCCTTGTAGCAAATATCTTTTGGGCACACCGTGGAAAGAAAATAAAAGTTTTTCACTGCGCTTGTTTTCTTTCCAGTAGTCACTGATTTGTTTGGCACAGGCCTTGATGAAGAGTGGCTGATCACAATATTGATTTATAAAGCGTAGCTCAGGCATCCAACGCATCTTACTCAAAGTCTGCGCTACCGCATCAAACGTAGAGGCCGTGGTTGCGGCTGAATATTGTGGATATAAAGGCATCACTAATAGACGCGTAACGTTCTTTTTCTGCAGCGCATATAATGTTGATTCAATACTCGGTTGACCATAGCGCATGGCACAGGCGACTTCGATTTCTGTTAGATCGATATCGGCCAAGTACTGCTTCACTGCTGCCGTTTGGTCTAGGGTATGTTGCATCAGCGGCGAACCGGCTGGCGTCCAAATCTTGGCATAGGTTTCAGCACTGCGTTTCGGCCGTACATTCAAAATAATCAGATTAAGAATCAGCCACCAGATTGGGCGTGGAATTTCTACTACGCGTGGATCCCAGAGAAATTCTGCCAGATATTTTCGAAGCGCTTTCGGAGTTGCTGCTTCCGGCGTACCTAGGTTTGTTAATAACAAACCAACGCGTGCTGGGTTAGCGTGATCGTAGTCGGGGGTACCGTTGTAAGCCATGGCTGTCAGATCTTGAATGGATGAGTAGTTAGACGGCATAGCATACCGTCTATACAGCCGTTTTACGAAAGCTTACTGAGCCTTTTATGTAAAGGGCTTGTACGGGGAAAATGAGCTAATAGAAACCGCATCTGATCGGCCAACACACGCCGTCCCTGTAGATAAATATATTCGGCATGTGTGGGAGTAAACGGTACTGCCAAAAGCTGCATGCCAACTTGTTCTGGTTGATGGTTTGCCTTTCTATTATTGCAACGCTTGCAGGCAGTGACGACATTATTCCAAGTATCTGCACCACCCAGACTAATCGGTGTGACATGGTCACGTGACAAGTCTCGCCCTTGAAAGTCACCACCGCAGTACAGGCAGACATGACCATCCCGCTTAAATAGGGTTTCATTATTCAGTGGAGGAATATAGCACTCATGCAGAGAGTGATTACTGCCATGGGTGGCAATAATAGAGTTCACTTCTATCATACTTTGCCGTCCACTCAGCGCATTAACGCCACCGTGAACCACATACAACAACTCACCGCAGGTATAGGCGACCTGCTGAGCATGGTAGAGACGGGCAGCATCTTGATAACTAATCCATTCAAGTGGCATACCCGCAGCATCTGTACGTAAAACCTGTTGCCTGAGAGACTGCATCTTATGAGCTCCAAAGGAGGTATCAGGTTGACACTGTAAAGACCGCATTGCACTCTGACAAGGGTGTGATAATCAGCAAAGTAATAAGGGTTTATTCCCTTTCACACCATTCAGTCGCACCATTCAGCCCGGTTTCGACGCAGAAAAATGGAGTTTGAGAGGCTAAGTTAAAGTGTTTTATGCACAAAGCGTGTTAAATTTGCATGTCTTTAGGATAAATAAGCATAAAAACCTTCATTACCATATAACTAACTGATTTTTAAAGGGATTAATTTTTACGGTACTTATCATTTCAAACTGTAATCTATTACAATGGTATTAATTATGTCCCCAGACAAATGTTTTCCACACTTTTATCCACAGGCTTACCCTTGACAGCTAGCCGTATATGACCGATTCCGTACTTATTCAAGTCGCTGTCGATACGCCAGTACGTGGTTTATTCGATTACCGACTGAAATCAGCACAAACAGGACAGCAGACAGGCGCCCTGATCGGCTGTCGCGTGTTGGTACCTTTTGGCCCTAGAGAGCTGATTGGTGTGATTATCCGTGAGCTGGATGAAGGCCATGAAGTCGCCGTCGATAAACTACGTGACGTGATACAAGTGATTGATGCGACACCGTTACTCGACCCACATTGCATCGAACTATTGCTCTGGTCAGCACGTTATTACCAATATGCCGTAGGTGCTGCGGTATTGACCGCCTTACCGCCCGCATTACGCAAAAATAAGCAGGCTGAAATCAGCCAAAGCAGGGTCTGGTTAGCGCAGGCCAAGGCCGATACGGCTAGTCTTAATCGCGCACCAAAACAGCGCGAAGTCTTTGACTGGCTATCACAACAGCCAACCGGGGCGAACGATGATGCAGTACGGCAACAATTTGGGCCGATCAGCAGCTGTCTCAAGTCATTAGAACAACGTGGATTGATCTTCAATCAACTCAGTGACGCACTAGCAACACAGCAGGCCAGTGAAAAGGCTGTGGCCCTTGCGACACAGGCGCCAGAGTTAACTACAGAACAAGCCCATGCCTACCAGCAAATCGCAGCCACCTTAGATAGCTTTGCCGTACATTTATTAGAGGGCGTAACCGGCAGCGGTAAAACAGAGGTCTACTTTGCCTTAATCGAGCAGCTTTTAAACGAGTCAGAACAAGGACACGAATCTGCAGAGCCAGCACAGATCCTCATCATCGTGCCAGAGATTGGGCTCACGCCACAGCTTTTACGCCGCTTAAAAGAGCGCTTTCAAATACCGATAGCGACCCTACATTCGAATATCTCCGAGCAACAACGACAAGACACTTGGCTGCGCATTGGTTTAGGCCAGTATCAGATCATCCTCGGTACGCGTCTGTCGGTCTTTACACCGATAGCCAATCTCGCCTTAATTATTATCGATGAGGAACATGATCATTCGCTCAAGCAACAAGAGGGTTTTCTCTATCATGCCCGTGATGTCGCCATCTATCGTGCGCGCATGCTACAAATCCCCATCGTACTGGGTAGTGCAACACCATCATTAGAGTCCACATTAAACGCAAAACAAGATCGCTATAACCATCTGTTAATGCAGCAGCGCGCACAGGCAACACCGTTGCCGCGTATGCAACTGGTCGATATGCGGGCATTACCAGCACGAGAGATCTTATCGCCAACACTGCGCCAGGCTATGCATCGTCACCTAGAGGCGGGCAATCAGGTTATCTTGTTTTTGAATCGCCGTGGCTTTGCGCCGGCACTGATCTGCCATGAATGCGCCTGGGTTGCACAATGCAATCGTTGTGATGCCAAGCTAACCTTCCATAGTAATAGCGCTAAGTTGTATTGCCATCATTGCGATCATAGGCGGAGTAAACCGGAGCAGTGCCCGAGTTGCCAATCGAATAATTTGCTCTTGGTTGGTTTTGGTACACAACGTATTGAGCAGTTGCTCGCCGATGAATTCAAACAATACTCGGCAATTCGTTTTGATCGTGATGCGATTAAGCGCAAAGGCCAGCTAGAACAGATCCTTGAAGATATTCAGGAGCAACGGCACTCGATCATTATTGGCACCCAGATTTTATCTAAAGGGCATGATTTTCCGCGTGTCTCTCTGGTCGGTGTGCTGGATATTGATTACGGTATCTTTAGTGCTGATTACCGCGCCTTGGAGCACAGTGCGCAGTTACTCACCCAAGTCGCGGGGCGTAGCGGTAGACGTAAAGAGCAGGGTGAAGTGGTGATACAAAGCCATGCACCCGATCATCCACTGCTGCAGTCACTGATTGTTAAGGGCTATCCGGATTTTGCCGAGCAGGCCCTAGCCCTACGCGAAAGCTGTAACCTACCGCCTTATAGTTACCAGATGTTATTACGCGCTCGCGCCACCCATGCCGATCATGCCCAACAGTTTCTACAGCAGGCTAAACAACTAGCACAGAAACAACTGGCGTCTGATCTACAGATCATGGGGCCACTACCGTCTACCATGGAAAAGCGCGCCGGAAAATTTCGTGCTGTCGTACTCTTTAGTGCGAACAATCGCCGCAGCCTAAGCCTAGGCACTGCCGACTGGTTACAGCAATTGCATCGCCTACCCGAAGCACGCCGAGTACAATGGAATCTTGATATCGATCCATTGGAAGGGATATAGGCTTAATTAGCCGTCGGAAGGACACAGCATCAATCTTATGCGTTACAATTCGCAGGCTTAAACATTCAATCAGTAGAACACGCAGTAGGTAACCCATTTTGAAGGATCAGATCGAGAGCAGCTTACAAAGTCTTGTCGATAATTTAATCGCAGACGGCAGTCTCACTATAGAAGCCCCCATTGCCTTCCAAGTGACCCGGACGAAAGATCCGGCACACGGTAATTTCGCTAGTAATATCGCCATGATATTAGCTAAGCCTATGCGCAAATCACCACGTGATATTGCCGCCCTACTGCTGCCGAAATTAGAGCAAGACCCCCTCTTTCAGCGCGTCGAGATTGCTGGCCCTGGCTTTATCAATTTCTTCTTAGTGCAAGAAAAAAGTAATGCCATCCTGCAACAGGTCCTAGATGCTGGTGAACACTTTGGCTGTAACGACAGCGGCGCAAACCAATCCCTACATATCGAATACGTATCGGCTAACCCTACTGGGCCATTACATGTAGGCCATGGTCGCGGCGCGGCTTATGGTGCGTCTTTAGCTAAGCTATATGTTGCTAATGGCTACCGCGTACATCGTGAATACTATGTTAATGATGCTGGACGACAGATGGATATTCTGGCGACTTCAGTGTGGCTGCGTTATCTCGAGCTCTGTGGTGAAGAACTGATATTCCCAAGCAACGGTTACAAAGGTGACTATGTCTGGGATATTGCCGCCACTGCACATCGCACACATGCGGCTAAATTCCAGCATGCAGTCGATGGCTTTTATAGTGACGTGCCTACCGATGAGCCACAGGGTGGTGACAAAGAAGCCCATATTGATGGCCTAATTGCAGTCGCCAAGAATCTTCTAACGCTAGACGGTTATAGTATTTTCTTCGATCTTGCGATCGATACGATACTGGCTGATATCCGTGATGACTTAGGTCTGTTTGGTGTTGAGTACGATAACTGGTATTCCGAACGCAGCCTGTTTGCTGATCAGCGCGTAGAGAAAGTGATCGACCGCTTAGAGGTCAGTGGCCATACCTACCGTAAAGATGGTGCGCTTTGGTTTGCCTCCTCCAAGCTCGGCGATGAAAAAGACCGTGTTGTCGTGCGCGAAAATGGAACACCAACCTACTTTGCCTCTGATATCGCCTATCACGTTGATAAGCTCGAACAGGGTTATGACCAAATCATTAATATCTGGGGTGCTGACCACCATGGCTACATCCCTAGAGTCAGGGCTGCCTTACAGGCACTCAACCTTGATGCCGACAAGCTAAAGGTATTATTAGTCCAGTTTGCCAATCTCTATCGTGGTGAAGAACGCCTACAGATGTCGACCCGCTCCGGCGAGTTTGTAACCCTGCGCTCCTTACGCAAAGAAGTGGGTTGTGACGCAGCACGCTTTTATTATGTGATGCGTAAAAGTGAGCAGCATCTAGATTTTGATTTAGAGCTAGCGACGTCTACCAGCAATGAAAATCCGGTTTATTATGTGCAGTATGCACATGCCCGTATCTGTAGTGTATTGCGTCAAAATCTTGAACCAGTGACGACTGAGAATGCTTCAGCCGAGTTATTAAGCGAAGAAAATGAAAAGCAGCTACTGCAGAAGATTGCCGACTACCCCGAAGTAGTGCGCAGTGCCTGTAGTAAACAGGCACCACATATCTTAGTGCAGTATTTACGTGAGTTAGCTCAGCGCTTTCATAATTATTACAACGCAACCCAATTTTTGGTCGAGTCGAAAGAACTCAGGCAGGCACGCCTGCAATTAATATTGGCGATCCAACATGTGTTGGTCAATGGACTTGATTTAGTCGGTGTTAGTGCCCCGGAGAAGATGTAAGCATGGCTGCAGCAAAGAAAAAAACCACTGCAGGAGAGGCATCGGCAGTTCGACCACTGCCCGGCTGGGTTTGGTTGCTGACCGGCTTGATTATTGGCTTAAGTGCAACCTTCTTCCCGAAGCTGAATGAGCACTTTAATCAGACTGACGAGGCAGAGACCGTCGCCGCCAGCACTGAGCTAGAAACACATGATTTCACTTTTTATACGCTGCTGCCAGAGGTCGATGTGGTGGTTGATGCCACGCCGCGCCCGAGCACAGACTCAGCCGTAAAACAGCCGGTCGATAAAAGCATCTTGTTTGTCTTGCAGATGGGTTCTTTTAAAGACAAACAAGAAGCGACTCGCTTACAGACTCAACTTGTTTCATTCGACATCAGCGCCAATATTCAAGACGTACGCGTTGATGGCAGCCAATGGTTTCGTGTCACCATCGGCCCTAGCCACGACAAGGCTCATCTTACTCAGATACAGAAAAAGCTCGCCAAAAAACGTATTACTTCACGTTTATTTCAGGTGCGTAGCTAAGCTATCCAAACGCTCTTCCAGGCGTTGAATGCGCACTTCTAATTCCTCTATCTGATTTTTTTGCTGCATCATCTTTACGCTGGATAAAGAGGGCGCGCTGGCGACTGTTTTCACGTCCAGCCCCTGTATACCAGCTGAGATCAGTTTTTTCGCTTCTACTGTCTTACTTGAACTAGGTGTGAATGCGTTGCGCGTATCCATCAGCTCAAAACTGTCAAAACCCTTATCCCCTTTACGCTCGGTGACCAAACGCACTAGCGGTGAATTGCCAGCGATATCGACTGATGCCAACTGGGCATATGCCAAGCTATAGAGTGTCTCAAAACGCTTGCTCTTCTTTTTAAAGCGAATGACCTGTAGGCCATTCTCACTGAAGATAATTTGCGCCTTCACTCGTGATTTACCTGAAGAGAGCAGTGAGTAGCCCTTTTTATCGGCATAGAAATAAACATAGCTATTCAACAGCAAGGTCTCATCCGCCTTCAAGATAGCAGCGCTACGCAACTGCACATCGAGGCTGGAGTCATCGTTAGAAAAAACAGAAGAGCTGAAGATACAGCTAATAACTAGGGCAATTATGAGACGCATTATGGTATTCATCCTTTTTAATCAAAAACGTATGTATGCTAGGCTCTAGTAGTATAATTCAGATGCTTAAATGACCATAGGGTCATACCTAATTTTAGTTTATTTTTATTCAGTGAAGACAACATGAGTGACTCCATACTAGCGCAGCAGATCCCTTTAACAGCGGATATTCAATCACGTATTCCAGTATTGGCTAGCACCGAGCGTAGCGCCTTGATCGCGCGCATCAAAGAATTGCTAAAGGCACAGGATGCCGCCTTGGTTGCGCATTACTACACTCATGAAGACCTGCAGCAGCTGGCTGAAGAAACCGGTGGTTATGTCGCTGACTCCTTGGAAATGGCACGCTTTGGCCATGAGCATAGCGGCTCAACCTTAGTCGTTGCCGGTGTTCGCTTTATGGGCGAAACAGCAAAAATATTAAGCCCTGAAAAACGCGTCATCATGCCCGATCTTGAGGCAACCTGTTCTCTTGATCTAAGTTGCCCAGCAGATAAATTCACTGAGTTCTGCGATCAACACCCAGACCGGGTTTCAGTCGTCTATGCCAACACCAGTGCTGCGGTAAAAGCCCGAGCCGACTGGGTAGTCACCTCTAGTATTGCGGTCAAGATTATTTCTCACTTGATGGATCAAGGGAAAAAGATTTTATGGGCCCCTGACAAACACTTAGGAAATTACTTACAAAAGGTCACTGGTGCCGACATGCTGATGTGGGATGGTGCCTGCATAGTGCATGAAGAATTTAAGGCGCACGCCTTGGGTGACTGTATTACCCAACATCCAGAGGCAGCTGTTTTAGTGCACCCCGAATCACCTGCCGATGTTATCGCCATGGCCGACGTGGTTGGTTCAACTTCTGCCTTGATCAAGGCGGCAAAAACATTACCTAACAAAAAATTTATCGTCGCTACAGATAATCGCATCTTCTATAAGATGAAACAGTTAGCGCCAAATAAAGAGTTTATCGAGGCGCCTACCGCTGGCGAAGGTGCAACTTGCCGTAGTTGTGCACACTGTCCTTGGATGGCGATGAATAGCCTACAGAATCTTCTACAGGTGCTAGAGAACGGTGGCAACGCAATTGAGATTGACGAAAAAATCCGTGTCGATGCCTTCCGCTCGACTAAGCGCATGCTAGATTTTGCCAAGCAAAATACTTAAGACCAGCTATGGCCAAGATGCTAAAAAAGGGTGATCTAGCGACTAAGACTTGTCTGCGCTGCGGCCGCCCTTTTACTTGGCGTAAAAAATGGGCGGCCGTTTGGGATGAGGTAAAGTATTGTTCCCAGCGCTGTCGTCAAAACTAATTTAAGGTGTCGTGCTCAAGCATCAGCTTATCTATATCGCGCATGATGTCATCGATCTCAGACGGTAACTGCAAATAGAACCCCTGTGTCTCTATTGCCGCCATCACCTGCTCAACATTGGCATTAGCTAATTTCTTTTTACTTAGATCGACTTCTAATACCTGTGTTAAATCACCCATGAATTTAGTCACTGACTCTGGTAATTCAGTGGTTTCAACACCGGCTTTCATATACACATAAGTATCATTTTTACGTTCACTACGATAAACATAACATTGCATAACAGGTCTCAACTCTTTCTTTAATTAAGCGGTTTTATTGATAAGGCTCTATTTTATAGGGTGTGCAATACGGCCTTGGGAATCAAGGTAACTATAACTCATTAGCGCCTGATCTAGCTCGAGTAAAATCTCCTTTATCCTGATCTCACTACATTGTTGTTGCTGTAAGCGTTGCTGGCAACGATGAGTCACCTGCCCTGCATCAATATGCACACTGGCCAATAACTCTTGCACACAATCACCACTTTCATATTCGTCGATTACATAGCCACCCGTCTCACTGCAGGACACATTGACCGTATGGGTATCACCAAATAGATTATGAATATCGCCCAGTACTTCTTGATAGGCACCAACCAAGAAAAAACCCAGCAGATAATCTTCTGATTTAGGTAGCGGATGTAACTTCAAGTGATCTGAAACACCGTCAACAGCAACATAGGCCTGTATCTGTCCGTCAGAATCACAGGTCAGATCATGCAACCTAGCGGCTATTTTAGGCTCTTGCTCTAGCTTGTGTAATGGCACGATAGGAAAAATCTGACCCAGTCCCCAGATATCAGGTAGCGACTGAAATAAAGAAAAATTACAGAAGTACTTTGAGGCCTCTACCGTGGTCTCACCTTCTGCATTGGCACACTGGTGTTGCACTCGTCGGATCAATTGCTCGGCATCGGCTCGCTGCCGTAGATTTATTTTTTGCTCAAGGAATGCCGTGTTCATTAATTGGCGAAAAGCGTTAACCGCTTCACTATGGATGATGCCCTTATCGATCGCCGCTGCTTGTAACTGATCGGCTTGCTGAGCAATCGCTGCTGGCCATGATAGCCCACCACTATTTTCTTCTTGCAGCTCTTCTGGCACGGCCTCTGCCGCCATCACATTGGTCACCAATACCGCATGATGTGCCACCAATGCGCGACCATGTTCTGTAATGATCTGTGGTTGAGCCAACTCATACTGTTGGCAATACTGTGCCACGCAGCTAATCACTAAGTCGGCATATTGCTGATAACTATAAGACCGCGAAAAATAACTGCCATCAGCCTGCGCGGCATAATCAATCGCCATACCGCCACCAATATCAAGATAATCTAAGCTGCAACCATGGGCATGTAATTCGGCATAGACCTGCATGGCCTCACGTAAGCCCTGCTCATAATCTGCCAACACCGAGATCTGCGAGCCCATATGAAAATGTAATAACCGCAACCAATGCAGACATTGCTTTGCCTGGAGTTGATCGATCAACTGCAGTAAGGCCGATGTCTCTAAGCCAAACTTTGCATTCGGGCCACCACTGTTTTGCCATTGGCCAGCAGCGATTGAATTCAGTCGGATCCTAACACCTAGATCAGGTGTCAGTCCTAGCGCTTCACTCTCTTCAATAATTAGATCAAGCTCGGCTAATTTTTCCAGCACGATAATGACTTTAATACCCATGGCCTGTGCATGCAGCGCTAAACGAATATAGGCGCGATCTTTGTATCCATTACAAATGAGCAAACGCTCATCTTGTGGCAATAAGGCTAGGGCGGCCAATAGTTCGGGCTTACTACCTACCTCTAAACCCACGGCATGGTCTGGCGTATTCAGCAGGTGCTCGACCACGGTACGCTGCTGGTTGACCTTAATTGGATAAACCACATGATGCGGCTGGCTATAGGCATGACGGCTAGCCGCCAGGTCAAAGGCTGTAGCTAATTGTGCTACCCGTGTATCCAACAGTTGTGGAAAACGAATCAATACTGGAAATGAGCTACCTGTCGTATGCAGTTGCTGACAGACTTGATAGAGATCTATCTCTGTCTTATCTTTAATAGTGACGCTCATATGACCATCATTATTCACATCAAAATGACCTTCCCCCCAGACCGGAATACGGTAAGATTCGCGAGACTGATCGGGCCCCCACTGGGCGTCCTGCTGTTTAGACATGGTTTAATAACTCACAGTACATAACGGTTAATACAAGTATGGATATACTCACAAATCAACAACATTGGTTCTCTGAACGACATGCCGATAGTGCGACGGCATTTTCTCTAGAGATTACTCAGTGCCTACATGAAGAGCAAACAGATTATCAAAAAATTGCGATTTTCGAGACTAAAAGCTTCGGCAATCTGATGGTGATTGATGATTGCATCATGCTCACGCAACGCGATAATTTTATCTATCATGAGATGATGACTCACCCTGCTCTATTCAATCACCCAGCACCGCGTCATGTTGTTATTGTTGGTGGTGGCGATTGTGGCACCTTACGCGAAGTGGCGAAACATAAAGAAGTTGAACAGATCACTCAAGTTGAGATTGACTGCCGTGTCACCGAGCTATCCTTGGAATTTTTCCCTGAGCTCTGCACTGCCAATCAAGACAGCCGAGTACAGTTTGAGTTTACTGACGCCATCCAATGGATGCAGCAAGCGGCAGATGCCAGCATTGATCTCATCATCGTCGATAGCACCGATCCTATTGGCCCAGCTGAAGGACTCTTCCGTGAGGCATTCTATCGTGATTGTGAACGTGTGTTAGCGACAGATGGGATTCTAGTGCAACAGAGTGAATCACCCTTAGTGCATTGGGAGAGTATTACCAAAAAGATGCAACTGGCGATGGCAACAGCAGGCTTCGCAAAACAACAGACCTTATTTTTCCCACAACCGGTCTATCCCACAGGTTGGTGGTCAGCCACGCTGGCGGCACGGGATGAATTGCATTTAGTGCGCGATCGACAATGTAAGGCGGCTGAATTTGATACTGACTACTACAACTATGGCATTCACCTTGCAGCCACAGCAGTGCCTAATTTTATTCTGAAGCAATCGTAATTATTCCAGGCAAAAAAAACGCCCCATTTGCATGGGGCGTTAATTAAGTACTACTTAGCTGAGGAGGACAGCTACTTACGAACAAACTCAGGATAGGCTTCCATACCGCATTCCGCGATATCAACACCATTCATTTCGTCTTCTTCACTGACTCTGATACCAACAACCATCTTGATAATTCCCCAAGCGATGATTGAAGTAACAAAGGTCCATGCAAAGATAACTACTGCACCATATAACTGGCTACTTAAGCTTGCATCAGTGTTCGATAGAACAACTGCCACCAAGCCCCATAGACCAACTACACCATGTACTGACATTGCGCCGACTGGATCATCTAGCTTCAACTTATCAAAGGTAATGATACTGAAGACAACTAAAACACCACCGATAGCACCAATGATTGTTGCCAATCCTGGAGTAGGTGCCAATGGTTCAGCTGTAATCGCAACCAAGCCAGCAAGTGCGCCGTTCAAGGTCATCGATAGATCTGCTTTACCAAACAATAATTTAGCTGTTAGTAGTGCTGCAATAACACCACCTGCTGCTGCTGCGTTAGTGTTAACAAAGACTAGTGCTACTGCATTCGCCTCAGCAACGTTCGAAACAACCAGCTCAGAACCGCCGTTGAATCCGAACCAACCTAACCAAAGAATAAATGTACCTAAAGTAGCTAGCGGCATATTCGCGCCTGGCATAGCAACTGCTTTACCTTCAGCTGTGTAGCGACCTTTACGTGCACCTAGCAAGATAACACCGGCTAGTGCTGCAGTTGCACCACAAAGGTGAACCACACCTGAGCCTGCAAAATCTGCAAAGCCTGCTGCGTCTAAGAAACCACCACCCCATTTCCAGAAACCTTGAACTGGGTAGATGAAGCCACACATAACAACCGCAAATAATAAGAAAGACCAAAGCTTCATACGCTCAGCAACCGCGCCTGAAACAATAGACATCGCAGTGGCTACAAACACCACTTGGAAAAAGAAGTCTGATAGACCAGAGTAGTAAGTATCACCACCACTGGCAATTACGTCTGCCGCTGAATTATCAGCCGAGGTCAGCATGTCGAATGCTAACGGCATCCATGTGCTCTCTGTGCCACTGTACATAATGTTGTAACCACATAACATATACATAACTGAGGCGATTGAATATAGAGCGATATTTTTAGTTAAAATTTCAACTGTACTTTTTGAACGGACTAACCCAGCTTCTAACATTGCGAAGCCAGCAGCCATCCACATAACAAATGCACCCATTACCAGGAAGTAAAAGGTATCCAATGCATATGCAAGTTCGATTACTTGATTTTCCACTATTTTCTCCTAATCCTTTATAGAGCCGTAGCGCCGGTTTCACCGGTACGGATGCGAATAACCTGTGACAGGTCAGAGACAAAAATCTTGCCATCACCAATTTTTCCGGTGTTAGCTGCTTTTGTGATTGAGTCTAATAAGGTTTCAACTAGATCATCATCAATAGCGATTTCAAGTTTAATTTTCGGTAAAAAATCAACGACATATTCGGCACCACGATATAACTCGGTGTGTCCTTTCTGACGTCCAAACCCTTTCACTTCAGTAGCGGTTATTCCTGATACACCGATTTCTGACAAGGCTTCACGAACATCATCTAACTTGAATGGTTTAATTATTGCTGTAACCAATTTCATTGCGTTCTCCAAATTGATTGATCAGTTTTTGTGATTTATTCAACCTAGTGAAAAATTAAACAGCAGATAGTCAGACTGATAACCACACTAGATTGAAAATCTTTTATGTAGTGGCAAGGTGAAGTATTGAAGACCTCCACCTTGCTACTACCCGATAGGCCTTACAGGATGTCAAAACCCCAGTGGATTGATACATAGGCTTGTGTCTCATCTGGCTCATCAATAGCGTCGGCATCTGTTGTGTCAACGATAGCGCCTGTTAGCTCAAGACCACCAAGCTCCATGGTGTAACCCACTTCAAAGTAGCTACCTAGGTCACTACTGGCATCTTTACCCCAGTCACCATAAGTGATGTAAGCGCCACCGTAGTTACCGGTTACTGCTGTGAAAGCGTAATCGTCGCCACCATTTGAATAACCACCGTCGTACTCACCTACCGTGTATTCAAGGTCAATTGCCAGTTCGCCCATGCTTGCACCGGCATATAGATTGATTTCGTCGTAGTTATCATCAAAGTTTGCTTCGGTGTAGCGGTAGGCCGTGTAACCCACACCGACATAGGCGCTTTCAAACTCATGGATATAACCACCATAAAGGTCATACTCAATACCTTCACCGACATCAGCGGCCCAAACACCGGCGTAAGCACCACCGAATTCTAGATCGACACCACCATTACCAACAGCGTCATCTTGAATGATGCCGCGGAAGATATAATCCGACATGATTCCAGCATTACCACTGATAGCCAGTTGGTGATCATCAGCAGAAGCGCTGAAAGATGCAGTTAAAAGAGTTGTTCCTAATACAGTGCTAGCAACAGCACCTAAAATTTTGTTGTTCATTTGAGTATGTCTCCGTATTTGCTTCATTGCCTTCTTGGCAATCGATATTAATTTACATCAGAGATAAAGCATATTGCGTGCCACTTTTTAAAACTCATTTAAAAACAATAAGTTATAATAATTAGGCTAAATTTTAGGCCGATCACACAGAAACTTTGCGCACCGTCATGATTCAGCCCTGCACTATTTTAGGTCACTCGTAGCAGACACATGAGTAGGCTAAGATAGGACAACCTTAACGGAACATATCCAAATGAAATTTGATGCCAACGCAATGGAAGAAGCCATTAGCAAATTCCGAGCCTTATTACCCAACGACGTTGAAGAGCTACGCAACTTTGGTGAAGACAAGATGAAACTCGCCCTGCAATCGATGCTGCAAGACTTAGATGTGGTTACGCGTGAAGAGTTTGATAGTCAAAAGCAGGTGCTGTTACGCACCCGTGAGCGCTTAGAACAATTAGAACAGCGTCTAGAGCAACTCAAATAATACTAAGGTCTTAATAAGAGTAAGGCTGGCTGATGTTTTTATTGCTTGCCTCAAGGTTGAGCTTTGTACTTCCTACCTTCTAATATAGAGGCGCTGTGCCAGATGGATTCAGCATCCAAGCGTTTAGCAGAAGAGATTAATGAACAGTATCGCCTCAGTGGACGAGGCTTTCACCGATTATTGCGGGTGGCGCGAACCATTGCTGATATGGCTGACGAGAAGACTGTCTCTGAGCAACAACTACTAGAAGCGGCTAGCTATCGACAGATCTTCAATCGCCATAATGGCGCCCGGTCGGACGCCCAAGAATAGAAGGGTTTTACTTAACTAGGTGATCGACTGCAGCCTTAACCGCAGCATCAGATAGATCTGCACGGCCACCTTTGGCTGGCATGCCACGGATACCACCGATTGCATTGGCGTATACCGTTTCAATACCTTGAGCTAAACGCTGATCCCAAGCTGACTTGTCGCCAGGCTTTGGCGCGTTCATAACACCTGCGTTATGACATGCAGCACAGACCTGTTGGTAGACTGCTTCACCACTCATTTCAACCGATGCTACTTTCATCGCCGCAGGGGCTTTGGTTGCAGCAGGTACCGTGCCGACATAGACATTAGCCATTGGCTGAGTGCGCTCAGCGACTGCTAATGCAATACCCTTATCCAGCTCGTCAGCCTCACTAGTTAAGCTATTAGCTAGAATTAAGATAGCGATAGTAAAGATCGCTAAGGCGCCAAGTACTGATACAAAGTAGGTAGTAAACTGTTTGTCTTCCAAGGGAACTCCTCGTTCAAAATCTGATATAAAAATTATGCGCGCAAGTATAGGCGATTGCCGTTACTTGCGCGACTGTCTAAATATTTCTAGCTGCCAAATTAATCTTTGGTTAGCATCTCGATCACACCGATCAACTGCTGATAACCACCTGCACTAGAGCCTGTTACTTTATAGGTACCATCAACAATAATGGCCGGTACACCGGTCACTTGGTAGTCTCTAATCAGCTGCTTTGCGCGGTTAATCTTAGTCTCGACTGCAAAAGAGTCGAAGGCTTCACGAAATTCATCTTCATCAATCCCATGCGAGCCTAAGAAACGGGCCATAGATCCAACGTTATGCAACGATCTACCTTGATCATGAATCGCTTCAAAGATCAGTGTGTGAACCTTTTCTAGATCACCCATCAACTCTAACGCGTAAAAAGCGCGGGCATGTTGTTCCCAACGAGGGTTAAAGATCGCAGGCACTCGCACCAAGTTCACGTCGGCCCGAGTTTTGACCTTCCAAATCTCTAAGTAGGGATCAAAGTCGTTACAGTGTGAACAGCCGTACCAAAACAACTCAACCACTTCATGCTTTGCAGCAGAGGGTTCCAGTGCCGGCAGCGGTGTCGCCAAACGCGTGTAATGTTGTCCTTCACGATAGCGACCATGATCATCGGCCTGGACCGCAGTCATAATGAGCACACTAGTCAGCAGTGTGAGGAATCCAATTCGAATCAAGTGCAACATGTTTAACGACCTCTAAATTATGAATACAAAAAGTTATGCTCAGAGTGAACCTAAATAATTAGGTTCACTACTTAACTTTAATGCAATCCAGACATGTACTCAGCAACCGCACGAATCTCTTCATCGGTCATACGTTCAGCCACGCCACTCATGATTTTGGCACTGTCATAATCACGCTCGATTGCACGGTATGACTTTAACTGAGCTTCGCTGTAGGCCGCATGTTGGCCGGCAATCTTAGGGAACGCAGCGCTAGGGTTGCCAACACCATCCGGTGAGTGACAGGCCATACAAGCGGGGACTTCCTTCTTCATGATACCGCCACGATAGATCGCCTGACCTAGCTCAAGTGTATCTGGATTGGCTGCATTTGGAGAGGTCGTTAGACTGGCGTAGTACGCGCCTAGGTCTTGCATATCTTGTGTTGATAGCGCCATCGCCTGGCCTTGCATCAAGGCGTTCTTACGCGCGCCTGATTTGAAATGCTTAAGCTGTGTCGCAATGTATTTTGCGCCTTGCCCAGCGAGTTTTGGCCATGCTGGATTCATGCTGTTACCATCCGCGCCATGACATGCTGCACAGGCCGCTGCTTTGGCCTTACCGGCCTCAACGTCACCTTGCGCCATAAGGCCCTGTCCGATCAAAACTGAACCAACTAAAGCCAACTGAATTAATTTTTTCATGTACTCTTCCCAATATGCGTGAGCGATTTAAACTACGCTATCATTAATCTTTTTTTAGCGCGCTCTTATATACCACGAAAGCTCGATACGCCGCAAAACAAACCAACTGAAAGCCCTATGTCTTATCCACAACTATTATCTCAGACTGAATTCTACCTAAGCTCGAGCGCGGCCGCTAACCTCCCAGATGACGTAGGCCTCGAAGTTGCGATGGCTGGACGCTCTAATGCGGGCAAATCCAGTGCATTGAACGTTTTATGTACAAAAAAGGCCTTGGCACGTACCTCGAAAACACCTGGACGGACCCAATTGATCAATTTTTTCCGGGTCAATGAGGATGCTTGCTTGGTCGATCTGCCCGGTTATGGCTTTGCTAAGGCGCCGCTCAAACAGCAACAGAAGTGGATCAAACTGCTGGAGCACTACTATTCAACCCGAAAGGCCTTGAGTGGGACGATCTTGGTGATGGATATCCGCCACCCCCTACGTGATGCCGACTATTCTATGCTGGAATGGTGTGTCTTTAATCGCTGTGACATTCATATCCTACTCAATAAGTGTGACAAATTAGGCAGAAACCAAGCAAATCAACAGCTTTTTGCCGTACGCAAGGAGTTGAGTGAGGTCGCGGAGATCGGTGTTAGCGTGCAGTTATTCTCAGCACTGAACAAGGTCGGCCTGGATGAGGCCTCTGAAAAAATCTGTAATTGGCTAGATTTGGCCCCAAAACAGGCGCCAGAATAAGCAGAACAGATAAATTTACGGGCATAAAAAACCCCAAGAAGCATAAGGCCGCTTGGGGATATCGAGTCAACACCTAGATTTCAGGTCTCGTTATACTGCTAGAGAGGAACGATCATCAATGAACGTTACGATAATAGAGTCGCTGAATTTAATTTAGTTCCTTTAGCGGCATAAAATAAATAATCGCTTTAGTGCGCCTGATCCCAGTTATCCCCACTGTTTGCATCCACTTCCAGCGGCACAATCAGATCAGCTGCCGCAGACATCAATCGCACAATCTCTGGCTTCACTATATCTAGCCGATCTATCGGCAGTTCAAAGACCAATTCATCATGCACCTGCATAATCATGCGCACGTCTTGATTTGAGTCTTCTATCCATTGATCCACACTGAGCATCGCACGCTTAATAATGTCGGCCGCGGTACCCTGCATCGGGGCGTTGATCGCGGTACGCTCGGCATATTGCCTACGCTGCGCGTTACGTGATTCGATTTCAGGCAGATACAAGCGTCGACCGAATAGGGTTTCAACATAGCCAAGCTCGTGTGCCCGTACGCGCGTACTCTCCATATAGGCCTTCACCCCCGGATAACGCTCAAAATAAAGATTAACGTACTCGGCTGCCTCAGAACGGCTAATACTCAGCTGCTTAGCCAATCCAAAGGCCGACATACCATAGATTAAGCCAAAGTTGATCGCCTTCGCCGCCCGTCGTTGGTCTTTAGTGACCGCATCACGAGCCATCGAGAAGACCTCGGCTGCTGTGGCGTTATGGATATCTTCACCGGCCGCAAAGGCATCACACAGGCGCTGATCTTTCGATAGATGCGCCATAATGCGCAATTCAATCTGTGAATAGTCAGCGGCCAACAGGGTATGCCCTGGCGTCGCAATAAAGGCTTGGCGGATACGCCGGCCTTCTTCACTGCGAATCGGGATGTTTTGTAAATTGGGATCACTGGATGAAAGTCGTCCAGTGGCGGCAACCGCCTGATGATAGGAGGTGTGGATGCGCTGGCTATCTGGATCGATCTGCTGTGGCAGCTTATCGGTATAGGTCGACTTGAGCTTCTTTAAGGAGCGGTATTCAATAATAATTCTAGGTAAATCATAGTTTTGCGCCAATTCCTGCAGCACATCTTCGGCCGTCGAGGCCTGCCCCTTCGGGGTTTTACGAATAACCGGTAGCCCTAAGTCCTCAAACAGGATGCTTTGTAACTGCTTTGGTGAATCCAAGTTAAATTCTGTGTTCGCCGCGGCAAAGGCCTCTGCTTGCAGTTGGTCGAGCTTGCCCGCCAACTCCCCACTCTGCTCATGCAGTAGTGCTTTATTAATAAACACACCGTTGCGCTCAACTTTCGACAGAATCGACAACACTGGCACCTCTAGCTCGCAATACAGCTTTTCTGCGCGATGATTTGAGCTTAGGCGTGGCCATAGTTTGTTATGTAGTCGCAGGCACATATCCGCATCTTCTGCGGCATAGTCCAGTGCTACTGCCAAATCCACCTGATTAAACGTCACTTGCTTAGCGCCCTTACCGGCGACATCGGTGAACTTAATGTTTTCGTGGTTCAAATGCAGCTGACAGAGGCTGTCGAGATCATGCCGGCTGGCGGTCGAATCATTGATATAAGACTGCAGCATGGTGTCATGCTGGATACCCAACAGACGCACGCCATGGCGCGCTAGTACCGATTGATCGTATTTTAGGTTATGTCCCAGCTTAGGCCGTGTAGGATCCTCTAAGATCGGCTGCAACACCTTCAGGGCTTGTTCTAGGCTGATTTGTTCCGGCGCACCGATATAATCATGTGCCAGCGGTAGATAGGCCGCCTTGCCCGCCTCTACTGCGAACGACATACCGACTAAATTGGCCTGCATGTAATCGAGACTATCGGTCTCGGTATCAAACGCGATCAATTCAGCGTCCGCCAGTTTTAGCGCCCATTGCTCTAGCTGTTCTAGACTGAGGATTAATTCGTATTCGCCGGGTAAGGCCTGCTGACTCTTGCTGCTAGCAGGTGCAACCTGACCATCGGCCGTCTTCGTCTGCCCCCCTTGTAGTTCCTGCAGCCAAGAATTAAAGCCTAGCGTCTCATACAGTGAAAGCAGCTGGTCCTTATCCTGTTCCATCATTTGCAGTTCATCGGGAACGAATTCAAGCTTCACCGCACAGTCGATCGTCGCTAACTCATATGACAGCGGTAACTGAGGCAGTGCCGCGCGTAATTTTTCACCAATCTTACCGCCGATTTTATCCGCATTTTCGATCACGCCATCCATCGTGTGATACAGGCCTAGCCACTTGGCTGCGGTCTTTGGTCCAACCCCAGGCACCCCCGGGATGTTATCGACCTTATCGCCCATTAAAGCGAGGTAATCGATGATTTGTTCCGCATTAACACCAAATTTCTCATGCACACTGTCTGGCTTAAGCAGGCTGTTGTTCATGGTGTTGATCAGACGCACATCATCATTCACTAACTGCGCCATATCCTTATCACCGGTGGATATCAATACTTGATAGCCGGCCTCAACACCCTGCTTAGCGAGGGTGCCAATGACATCATCGGCCTCAACGCCTGGGATCGCATGCATCGGCATACCCAGCGCTTGAATAGCGTCATACAGTGGTTCAATCTGCACCCGCAGATCATCCGGCATCGGTGGTCGATTGGCTTTGTATTCGGCATAGAGATCGTGTCGAAAGGTTTTCCCTTTGGCATCAAAGATGACGCCGACACGATCAGGGCAAGATTCTTCAATCAATTTACGTAGCATGCGTAAGACACCATAGACCGCTCCCGTCGGCATACCTTCACGGTTGGTTAACGGTGGCAGGCCGTGAAATGCACGGTATAAATAGGATGACCCGTCAACAAGGACGAGTAATGGTTTTTCTGGCTTAGGCATACGGATTCATTTAGTGTTGTTTACTACTCTCCGGCAACGTTATCATGATGACAATTGCAAAGGAAAACGTATTTATGCCAGATAAAAGCCAAGAACATCGTTTTAGCACTGGCGACGAAAGCGGTGCCACCTTAACCCGCGAGAGCTGGAAGATTTTTCAGATCATTGCCGAGTTTGTAGACGGTTTTGAACGACTCTCAAAGATTGCACCCTCCGTCAGTATTTTTGGCTCGGCTAGAATTGCAAAAGACCATCCCTATTACGCCCTGACTGAAACCGTCGCACGTGAATTATCCGATGCTGGATTCACCGTCGTTAGTGGTGGTGGCCCGGGTATTATGGAGGCCGCCAACAAAGGCGCGTTTGATGGCAAGTCACCCAGTGTGGGATTAAATATTTCTTTACCCAAAGAGCAATCAGGCAATGATTACCAAGATATCAGTCTGACCTTCAGGCATTTCTTTTCACGCAAGGTGATGTTTGTAAAATACGCCTCGGCCTACGTGGTACTCCCCGGTGGTTTTGGCACACTCGATGAGCTCGCTGAAATTTTAACCTTGGTACAAACTGGCAAATCGAGACGCATTCCAATTATTCTAGTGCAGGCGAGTTTCTGGGCTGGCTTAATCGATTGGTTTAAACAGTCACTCTTGGCTGAAAAAACCATCTCGGAAGAAGACTTAGATCTGATCCAGATCATTGATGAGCCTTCTGAGATTGTTGCCGCTATTTTTGATTTCTACGAAGGCCGTAACTTTGAACCATCCAACGAAGAAAAAGCTAGACTGCTTGACCTATAAAGCACGCCCTTAGCCATCACTTAATTTAGAACTATTCGATCTTATGCTGAATAAACTCCATCTGTTTTTAAACCAGATAAATGAATGGACTGGTCGCGTTGTTGCATGGCTGGTGTTAGCTATGGTGCTAACCACCTTCACGATTGTCTTGCTCCGTTATGGCTTCAATTTTGGCTCCATCGCAATGCAAGAAAGCGTGGTCTATTTTCATAGCTTCATGTTTATGCTGGCGATAGGCTACACCCTAAAACATGAACAACATGTACGCGTAGATGTCTTTTATCAATATTTCACTACGCGACAAAAGGCATGGGTCAATCTACTCGGTAGCATTTTTTTAATACTCCCTGTCTGTGGTTTTTTAATCTACAGCAGCTGGGATTACACAGGCAACGCCTGGCGATTATTTGAAGGCTCACAAGAGGCGGGCGGTCTGCCCTTAGTGTTTATTCTGAAGACACTGATTCCAATGATGCCAGCATTATTAGCCTTACAAGTGATAGCCAACATGATCGATCAACTGCAGCTATTGCGCCCAACAAACAAGGTTAGCCGTTAGTATGGAGTGGTTAGCCTTTGTCATGTTCTTTGGCGTGATCGCCGTCTTACTCTGCGGCTTTCCAGTTGCCTTTAGTCTCGCCGGTGTAGCCCTATTGTTCGCTGCCTTGGGCAATTTTGTAGGTGGCTTTGATAGCAGTCTAATGCAGGCATTGCCGAGCCGGATCTACGGCATCATGACCAATCAGATCTTGATGGCAGTACCGCTATTTGTATTTATGGGCGTGGTTTTAGAACGCGCTAAGATTGCAGAAAGGCTACTGGATGCCATGGCCGGTCTGTTCGGTTCATTGCGTGGAGGCTTAGGCCTATCGGTGATTCTTGTCGGTATGTTATTGGCTGCCAGCACCGGCATCGTTGGCGCCACGGTTGTAACGATGGGTTTGTTATCTCTACCGACTATGATCAAGCGTGGTTACTCACCGAGTTTATCGGCCGGTATTATTTGTGCCTCAGGGACACTCGGACAGATCATCCCACCCTCTATTATTTTAGTGTTACTCGCCGATGTTCTTAGCAACGCCTATCAACAAGCACAACTCGCTCAAGGCATTTTTTCACCAGAGACTCTATCAGTCAGCGATCTGTTTGCAGGAGCTATTTTCCCCGGCTTACTTTTAGTCAGTTTTTACATCTTATATTTATTATTCGTTAGCTGGTGGCGACCTGAGCAGGTGCCTGTAACAGGCCGCGATGAAGGACCTAAATTAAACTGGAAACAAACCTTAGATGCGCTATTCCCTCCACTACTTTTAATTATTGCTGTACTCGGCTCGATTACCGCAGGGGTAGCAACACCTACTGAGGCGGCATCGGTCGGTGCCGTTGGTGCTCTGTTTCTGGCCTGGCGCAATGGCCAGCTGGATATGAGCTGCATCACAGAGACTAGCCGCACAACCGTGCAGGTAACCTGTATGGTCTTTGCGATCTTTATTGGCGCCTCGATCTTCTCTTTAGTGTTCCGAGGCTATGGGGGTGATGATGCAGTACATGCCTTTTTAACCCAGTTACCAGGCGGACCTTTGATAGCAGTTGCCGTGGTCATGCTAGTCATGTTTGTGCTTGGTTTTGTGCTCGACTTCATCGAGATCACTTTTGTCGTGGTACCGATTGTCGGCCCTATTTTGTTAGCCATGGGCATCGACCCAATTTGGCTAGGTATTATGATTGCGATTAATCTACAGACCTCTTTCCTAACACCACCTTTTGGGTTTGCACTATTTTATTTACGTGGTGTGGCCTCGACACAGCTGACAACACAACAGCTCTATCGTGGCGTGATTCCGTTCGTGCTGATTCAAGTATTCACATTGTTCGTATTGAGCCAATGGCCGGGTTTAGTCACTTGGTTGCCAAATCAGCTTTAGTTTTTTTAGGCCAATTACCTACTAAATCGCAGGCAAAAAAAAGACGCGATAAACGCGTCTTTTTCACTGAGCTTAAAACCGGCTGCTATTGGTAAGGTGATACCGTTGGTACCAGCTGCAAATAACCCGTAATTACAACCGCTAGATAACCGATACCGATAAATAAGGTAACAGCTCGCTTCGCAGTTGTTGTTTCAGAATTTTTTGAAAATGCCTTAGAAGTGATGATTAACGCAATGATAGCGTTGATCAAAAAGAACATTTGAGTGGTCGGCTCTTTGGCATCCCACATTGTTTTCCATTTTGTATATAGGTCGTCCATCGATCCTCCCTCATGTGTTTCGTTTAGACGTTTAAGTCTTATTAGTATCCCACCAGTATAGCAGGCGTCGATTTGATATTAAATTGAATACTTTGGTCAATATCACCTGATTCAGAACGACTAACGTAGATTCAGGTAGGCCTGTTCCGAAAGCCGGTACCAAGCCTTTGATTTATTCGAGAAGTTTAGGTAAGAATCGTAAATTTCCTGTGAAAATGCATCATTTCCAGCCACTTCAGCCACTACTTGGGCCGATAACTCGCGTAATTTTTCGATTACATCGTCAGGAAAGCTACGGACTTCAACGCCGTGTCTATTGATCAACACATCTAATGCATCGTTATTTTTAGCAACATATTCCAGCATCATATTCGCGTTAGTAACCCGTGCTGCATTGCGCACAATGCTTTGCAAATCGGCTGGCAACTGCGCCATCGCCTCTTTATTTACAATACATTCCAACGTTGTGCCTGGCTCATGCCAGCCGGGAGAGTAATAGTATTTAGCGGCATCATGCAGACCGAAGGCCAGGTCGTTATAGGGCCCCACCCATTCGGTTGCATCGATTACACCGTTTTTTAATGACATAAATAGGTCGCCACCCGGTACATTAACCGGTGTCCCTCCTGCCAAACGCAGGACTTCGCCACCTAATCCAGGGATACGCATTTTCAGGCCTCTCAGATCGTCCAGAGAATTGATCTCTTTATTGAACCAACCGCCCATTTGCACACCGGTGTTACCGGCAGGCATAGGCTCCAAACCAAACGGCTCATAGGCGCGTTGCCACAGCTCCATGCCACCACCATGATAAAGCCAAGCATTCATCTCGTTTGCAGTCATGCCAAATGGGACAGTGGAGAAGAATTGGAAGGCTGAATTCTTACCTTTCCAATAGTACGCTGAGCCATGACCCATCTCTGCAGTACCTCCAACAACGGCATCAAAACTCTCAAAGGCAGGAACAATCTCTCCAGCTCCATATACTTTGACTGTCAGGCGGCCATTCGACATCTCATTGATCTGTTGCGCTAGAAATTCAGCGCCAGTGCCTAAGCCCGGGAAATTTTTCGGCCAGGTTGTGACCATCTTCCATTCAAATTTTGCCTGATTTTTTTCTTCACAGCTGGCGGCAGCTGTGCTGCTCTCTTGGCCACAGGCACTAATGCCTGCACTGGCTGCTCCAATCCCTAGATAACGTAAAAAATGACGGCGTTCCATTTGAAGAAAATCCTCTCTCTGACTATGCAGTTAATTGAGTGTTACCAAAAGTGTACTCATCTAGCTCACACTTTCAATAAACCAATGATCTATAGCTTTGTTAACTTAGCGTAAGCGAGTACTAACCACTTACTCCCTGCACTGGCAAACTTAACATTCACACGTGCGCTACTACCACTACCTTCCTGATCCAAGATAACGCCTTCACCAAATTTAACATGTGATACGCGCTGGCCTATTTTCAAACCTGTCTCTGAAGAGTCGGCACGGTATTTTGAAGTTGATCGTGCCTGCCGTGCATCCGGTGGCGTCACTGGCCGTGAGATCATTGCACGTGGACGAACCTCAGTCATTAACTCAGCCGGCACTTCATTAATAAAGCGTGATGGCGGATTATAATTTTCAGTGCCATATTGGCGACGTGCTTCGGCATAGCTCAGCATTAAATGCTCACGTGCTCTAGTAATCCCGACGTAGCATAGGCGGCGTTCTTCTTCGACTCGTCCCGGCTCATCTTTAGACATGCTACTCGGGAATAGGCCTTCTTCCATACCGACCAAAAAGACCAGAGGAAACTCTAAACCTTTCGCTGCATGTAAGGTCATCAACTGAACACAGTCTTCCCATTTTGCCGCCTGCCCTTCACCGGCCTCTAGGGCAGCATTAGCGAGGAAGCTTTCTAATGGCGTCATCGTTTCTTCGTCTTCTGGCGAAGGACGAAAACCACGCGCCGCCTCAACTAATTCAGTTAAGTTTTCTACCCGTGACTGACCTTTCTCACTAATGTCTTTTTCAAAGTGTTTAATCAAACCTGAGTTGATGACTACATTTTCTACTTGTTCAATCAGTTCTAATTGTTGGTTGGCAGCTGCCAGCCTATCAATCAGCGTAATGAATTGGACTAAGGCACCCTGTGCTCTAGCAGCCAGTGTGTTGCCTGCAACAACCTGTGCCAGCGCATCCCACATCGGTATGCTCTCAGTGCGCGCCTTGTCTCGCACCAGTTGTAATGTCCGCTCACCAATCCCTCGTGGTGGGTGGTTAATGATGCGTTCAAAAGCTGGGTCATCATTATGATTGGTCATCAATCGCAGATACGATAAGCAATCTTTAATCTCTGCACGTTCGAAGAAACGCAGACCACCATAGATGCGATAAGGCACTCTATGGTTGATGAGGTTTTCCTCAAAGACACGAGACTGAGCGTTAGAGCGATATAGGATAGCCGCCTCATCAAAACGGCGACCCTCACTTTCAGCCCATTCTTTTACACGCTCAATCACATAACGTGCTTCATCTTGCTCATTATAGGCTGCGTACAGTTTGATCGAATCACCCTTGTTACCGTCAGTCCATAAATTCTTACCAAGACGTCCTTGGTTATTACTGATCAGTTCATTTGCGGCAGATAAGATGGTGCTGGTCGAGCGATAGTTTTGTTCTAGTCTGAATGTCTGTGTATCGCTGTATTCTTTACTAAAGGAAAAGATATTTTCAATCCGTGCACCACGCCAACCATAGATTGATTGATCATCATCACCGACAGCGAAGATTGGATTTTTAGCACCAGCCAATAATTTCAGCCAGTCATATTGAATCGAGTTAGTATCTTGAAACTCATCCACCAAGATATGACGGAAGCGTTGTTGATAGTGCAGACGCAGGTCTTCATTATTCTTTAATAACTCAAGAGTACGCAGTAACAACTCGGCAAAGTCGACTACACCAGCTCGGTTGCAAGCGGCTTCATAGGCGGCATACACACGCACCATCTGCCGTGTTATCAGATCACCATCATCAGGAATATCGGCTGGACGCAGACCTTCATCTTTACGACCATTAATAAACCACTGCATTTGCTTGGCTGGCCATTTGGCTTCATCCAGCTCCAGGCCTTTCAGTAATCGCTTAACCAAGCGTTTCTGGTCTTCCGAATCTAAAATCTGAAATGATTGCGGCAACTTGGCCAGCTCATGATGTGATCGCAGCATGCGATGCGCTAGGCCGTGAAAGGTGCCTACCCAAAGACCACTGAGTGAACTGCCTAACAGGCTCTCGACTCGTGCACGCATTTCGGCTGCCGCTTTATTGGTAAACGTCACCGCAAGCAAGCTATAGGGGGATAGATTTTCAACCTGACAGAGCCAGGCTATACGGTGCACTAGCACACGCGTCTTACCACTACCGGCACCGGCGAGTACTAGGGTTGGCCCTGGCGTTGCCGAAACAGCGTCACGCTGTTCTTTATTTAATCCGTCAAGGATTGGTGATACGTCCATTATTTATAATCTTAGCTAGTGAAGCGGTGTGCTTATGAGTAGTACCAGGCAGCAGTCACGGCGAGAGTGCCAGACAGCAAGACCAACCACGATAGACGTCGTTGCTTTTTCAATTCTTTATTTAACTTTTCGATTTCGATTTTTTGCTGCTCAATAGCGGCCGGTGTGCCTTGGGTCTGCTGATTTAAAAACTGATGAATCAAACCAGGCAACTCAGGTAATTGCTCTAGCGTTTGCGGTAGATTATCTTTGATCCCTTTAATAAAGGCTCGCGGTCCGACTTGCTCATTCATCCAACGCTCTAGAAAAGGTTTGGCGGTCTTCCAAAGATCAAGGTCAGGATCTAATTGGCGACCTAGACCCTCAATATTCAATAAGGTTTTCTGTAACAACACTAGCTGTGGCTGCACTTCCATATTAAAGCGACGCGCGGTTTGAAATAACCTTAGGAGTAAGTTACCAAAAGAGATTTGACTGATTGGACGCTGGAAGATCGGTTCACAGACGGTACGAATGGCCGACTCAAATTGATCGACGCGAGTTTCTGAAGGCACCCAGCCTGACTCCAAATGCAGCTCAGCCACCCTACGGTAGTCCCGATTAAAGAAGGCTAAAAAGTTTTCTGCAAGATAGCGCTGATCACGTGGTGACAGAGTACCCATAATACCAAAATCAACGCCTAGATATTTTGGATCCTCTGGTGTTTCATGCGAGACAAAAATATTGCCCGGATGCATATCGGCATGAAAGAAATTATGTTTGAAGACTTGGGTGAAAAAGATATGCACGCCACGGTCGGACAATTTCTTCATGTCCATACCTTTCTCTTTCAAGGTCTTAATATCACTGACTGGAATACCGTAAATACGCTCGATGACCAACACATTGATGCGGCAGTAATCCCAATACACTTCAGGCACATAGAGATCTGAAGAATCTTCAAAGTTTCGTCTTAACATACTGGCGTTAGCCGCTTCACGGATAAGGTCCAACTCATCCATGATTGTCTGTTCATAGTCATCGACAACTTCACGCGGGCGTAGACGACGAGCATCTGGCCAATAACGATGTGCTAAATCGGCCAACAGATGCAAGACCTCAAGATCACGCTTGATCATCTTGTGCACACCGGGACGCAATACTTTAACGACTACTTCAGTCCCGTCATGCAGGGTTGCAGGATGTACCTGTGAAATCGATGCAGCAGCTAATGGGGTCTCATCAAAATGTGCAAACATCTCTGTGACTGGTTTGCCGTATGCCTCTTCAATGATCTCTCTTGCTTCTTTACCAGAAAAAGGTGGCACCTTATCTTGCAGCTTAGCCAATTCATTGGCGATGTCATCGGATAGCAGGTCGCGTCGGGTTGAAAGCGCTTGGCCAAACTTAACAAATATTGGGCCCAAGTCTTCCAGCACTCGTCGTATACGCACACCATGCGATATATCGACACGACGAAACCAATGCCAAGGCATCAGTAATAATAGGAAACGAATCGGACGAAATAAGTGCACTGCAAAAATGACTTCTTCCAAGCCATGCTTGACCAACGTGACATTGATCTGAAATATTCGGTAAAACTGTCTTAGCAAGCGCATAGTAGAATATAGTCTCGGTTAACGATCACGTTCATGGCGTTTAATACGCGCTTCTAGTCTATCGGCATCAGCTCGCAATTGGTCTACATCCTGAATGAACTGTTGCACTTCAGATGCGCCGGCAGAGATGTGCAGATTATCTTGTAGATGATCTCGAACATCCTGCTTAAAGTTTTTGTGTTGCCTATGCATGAAACCACGTAAGACATCAAAACCCTGCCCCATCCGATGTGCTACTGCTTCACTGGTATAACTGGCAATAAGGCCTGTCCAATCAATTTCTATCTGTCGCAGTGCGTGTTGAAAAGTACTTGCGACATGCGCATCGCCTTCAATCATAATGGCGCCAGATTGCATTAACTGATTACTGTCTACGCTTAAAAATAAATCAGGTAAGACCTTCATCGAAATCTCTAGCAGAACATCTGCAGCACGCTCATCTACCGGCAGCTGCAGGCGTTTGTTTTTAACTTCCATCTGCAGCAATAGCTCTAACTCTGTAATACGCAAAGCAATGATGCAGCCATCAATCGAGTCGATCGCATTCGCTCGCTCTGGATCTAAATCCAGATAACGATTTAATGCTGAAATTAAGAGTTCATTAATAGACATCAGACACCTAGTACTTATAACCGATGTGCGCTGCCACTATACCGCCAGTCATGTTAATGAATTTACAGCGATCGAAGCCAGCAGCATAAAACATGCTTTGCAGACTTTCTTGATCGGGGTGCATGCGAATAGATTCAGCCAGATAACGATAGCTATCGGCATCATTAGCAACCACCTGCCCCATACGTGGCAGGATTGAGAATGAATAAAGATCATAGGCTGGTTTTAGAAATGCATTCGGCTTTGAGAATTCTAAAACAATGAATTTGCCACCCGGCTTAAGCTTGGCATAGGCAGAGGCTAGGCAACGCTCTTTAAACGTCACATTACGCAAACCAAATGCCATCGTAATCAGATCAAAACTATTATCAGGAAACGGCAAGGCTTCGGCATCGGCCAAGACATACTCTATCTCGCCAATACTACCCTTGTTGATAATTTTGGCACGACCCTCTGCTAGCATTTCAGCATTAATGTCAGAACAAATGACGCGACCTTCTGCACCCATCTTGTTACGGATGGCATAGGCCAAATCGCCGGTGCCACCGGCGAGATCAAGAATAGTTTGGCCTGGGCGTATGCCGGCGATCTGTAGAGTGAATTTTTTCCAGAGTCGATGCAGGCCAAACGACATGAGGTCATTCATGACATCATATTTGCCAGCTACCGATTCAAATACTTCACGCACCCGCTCAGTCTTCTCACTGGCGCTAACTTTGCTGTAGCCAAAATCGGTTTGTTCGTTATCTTTCATCGTTGGTTTCTAGTGAGTGCTGTGTGTATGACCTGCTGCAGCCAATCGATCGAGGTAATCCTGCCAGCGACGATCACGTTCGGCACCGAGCTGATACAAGTATTCAAAGGTATAAAAACCAGAGTCATGATTATCATCAAACACCAATCTAACAGCGTAATTACCCACTGGATCAATCGCTGAGATATTGACGTCTTCCTTGCCGACTTGCAGTACCTCTTGCCCTGGGCCATGACCTGTCACTTCAGCAGATGGTGAGTACACACGTAGGAACTCACAAGAGAGCTCAAAGCGCTGCCCGTTATCAAAGCCTACTTCCAGAATACGTGATTTTTGATGTAACTGGATTTCGGTTAGGTTTATTTTTGCCATGGTCTTTCCTTGTTAGAGTATGTAACGGCTCAGATCTTCATCTTTACTGAGCTCTGAAACGTGTTGATCGACATAAGCCTCATCGATCATAAAAGCTTGTCCATCTTTATCAGGCGCTTCAAAAGAGATTTTCTCCAAGAGGCGCTCCATAATCGTGTGCAATCGTCGAGCACCAATATTCTCAGTGCGTTCATTCACATCAAAGGCCGTTTGGGCGATGCGTTTTATTGCCTCATCACTAAATTCTAAACTGACACCTTCGGTCGCCATCAAAGCGATGTATTGCTCAATCAAACATGCCTTTGGTTCAGTCAGAATACGGGTGAAGTCTTCTGCTGATAAGGCTTCCAATTCAACACGAATCGGCATACGTCCCTGCAACTCAGGGATAAGGTCTGTTGGCTTGGTTAGATGAAACGCACCTGATGCAATAAAGAGTATGTGATCGGTCTTAATCATGCCGTACTTAGTCGATACTGTGCAGCCCTCTATCAGGGGTAATAAATCACGTTGTACGCCCTCCCGAGAAACATCAGCACCGGCATATTCGCCACTCTTGGCAACCTTATCGATCTCATCCAAGAAGACGATCCCGTTTTGCTCTACTAGGGTGACGGCCAAGGCCTTAACATCATCTTCATTAATGAGTTTCTGCGCCTCTTCAGTCAGTAAGAGTTTCTGCGCCTGCTTAATCGTTAGCTTGCGTTTTTGGGTGTGCTCATCATTCATGTTTTGAAATAGGCTTTGCATCTGGCTGGCCATTTCTTCCATGCCTGGTGGCGTCATAATCTCAATACCAACCGGCACACTGAGCACGTCAATTTCAATCTCAGTATCGTCTAAGTCGCCTTCACGTAATTTCTTACGGAATTTCTGCCGGGTATCACTAGCAAAGCCATTTTCTGAACTACCGTTATCGCTCTTTGGTGGCGGCACTAAGCAATCTAAAATACGTTCTTCTACCGCCTCTTCAGCACGGTATTCCACCTTTTCCACTTCTGTCTCACGCACCATTTTAATGGCACTTTCCATCAGGTCACGAATAATAGATTCAACATCTCTACCGACATAACCGACTTCTGTGAATTTGGTCGCCTCAATCTTAATAAAAGGTGCCCGTGCCAGACGCGCTAGGCGACGTGCAATCTCGGTCTTACCAACACCCGTTGGACCAATCATCAAGATATTCTTAGGTGTCACTTCCATCTGTAGTGATTCATCTAACTGCATACGGCGCCAGCGATTACGTAAGGCAATAGCAACTGCACGTTTCGCCTCACCTTGACCGACAATATGGTGATTTAATTCTTCTACAATCTCACGTGGAGTCATGTCAGACATACTCAGACCTCCTCAGCCACAGTCAGCTCTTCAATAGTTAAGTGCTGATTGGTGTAAATACAAATAGAGGCGGCAATGTTGAGTGAGTTTTCAACAATTGAACGAGCGTCTAGCTCGGTGTGCTCGAGTAGCGCTTGACCTGCCGCTTGAGCAAAGGGCCCGCCTGAGCCAATAGATATAAGGTCACCTTCCGGCTCAATCACATCACCATTACCCGAGATGACTAAGGAAGTCGTCACGTCGGCTACTATTAATAGGGCCTCTAGTCGACGCAACATACGGTCACTGCGCCAATCCTTAGCCAATTCAACGGCCGCGCGCGTCAGGTGTCCGCCATGCTTCTCTAACTTGCCTTCAAATCGCTCAAACAGGGTAAAAGCATCTGCCGTACCCCCAGCAAAGCCTGCCAACACACGATTTTGATATAACCGTCTGACTTTATTCGCATTTGCCTTCATGATGGTATTGCCAAGCGTTACCTGACCATCACCACCCAGCACGACTTGATTACCCCTTCGCACAGAGACGATAGTGGTACCAATAAATTGTTCCATCTTTAATTATTCCTAACGCTACCGAGTCACACTCGGTTAACTGTTCAATCTAGGCGCCATTCAGCGCTCTATCGGTAATTAATCCGCAACCAGGCCCAGATAAGGCAATTTCGCTGCCCCTCTTCCCAATCCCCTGCGAAACCCCACATGCAAACACTATCAACGGCATGTACCAGCGGTGCTAATTGTACACCAAGCATCTGTCACTGGCGGTAAATCTAGTCTTTTCGTGGCTTGCGCGCACGCGGGTGGGCTTGGTCATAAACCTTGGATAAGTGCTGAAAATCCAGCTGTGTATAGATCTGTGTGGTACTGATATTCGAATGCCCCAATAATTCCTGTACAGCACGCAGGTCGCCACTGGATTCGAGCAGATGACTAGCAAACGAGTGACGCAGCATATGGGGGTGCAACTTGACGCCAGAAAGTACACTCTGTGCACGGATTTTTAATCTCAATTGAACTGCACGACGTGATAAACGGGTACCCCGTCGACTAATAAATAATGCGGGCTCATCACCGGTCAACAGCAGTTGGCGCTCTTTTTGCCATCGCGCTACGGCTTTAAGCGCTGCCCCTCCAACCGGGAGATAACGCGTTTTATTACCCTTACCGGTCACCATTACCTGACCAGCACGCTGATCGATGTCGTTATTATTCAAACCCACCAACTCGGCCAAACGCAGACCTGAGGAATACATTATTTCGAGCATGGCATGATCGCGAATCTCTAAAACCTGCTGGCCTTCATCGGCCAGCAACTGATCCATCTGGTCGACATCCAGTAACTGTGGCAGTTTTTTTTCTTTTTTCGGCGCACGCACATCTGCGACTGGATTCACTTCGATCAGTTTATCTTTTAGTAAGTATCGGTAAAAACCACGTAGAGAGGAGAGTAATCGTTGGCTGCTGCTACTGGCCAAGCCTTGGCGTCTACGTAAGCTAATAAAGGAACGCACATCATCGGCATCAACGTCTAAAAACTGATGTGTCCTTGAATCTTTCAGGAAATTTATAAAGCTAGTGACGTCCCGATTATAGGCATCCAAGGTCGCCTGAGAGTAGTGCTTAATGGCATGCAAATAAGCTAAATATTCGCGCAGTGTTGCGGCAGCATCCATCGTCTATACGAGGCTAATCTTTTAACATTTTTTTAAATTTACGCCCAAGTAAATCCGCCAAGTTATCTAGGAACAAGGTGCCCATGCCCTCACGGAAACGTTCTTCATTGGTACTAGCCAGCAGGAGCACACCAAAGTTCTGATTGGCACGCAGGGGAATTGCAACGCCAGAGCGAACATTTAATTGTTCAGGGAAGAAGGTATTCAACTCTTCGTCCATTAGGAATTGGCATTCGCGCTCATTCTCCAGAAAAATACTACGCAGTACGGGTTGCTCTAGTTCTTCTTCAGTCACTGACTGCTCTGGCGGTAACGCCCACTCATCATCGATAGCGGTCAGGCGCAAGCTAACCTCTAAGACTGGAAACTCATTACTTAATAAGTCAGACACAACGGCAAAGATATTGTTGTTGTTCTCTGCCTCAATCATTCGCTGCGCGATACGATGTAATTGTTCTTGCAACACTTCATTATCTTGTGCGATTTGCACCAGCTGTAAAATATTACTTTCCAGCGATTGGTTCTTTTCTCTCAGCACAGCGACTTGTCGCTCAATCAAAGAGATAGCCCCACCACTACTATGCTGGAGTTTCACATCAGTCAGTAAGTCTGCATGCTGCTCAAAGAAACTGGGATTTTTTTCTAGGTATTCAGCCACCGCTTTTGCATCCAGCGCCTGCGCATTATTTTGCTGCACATCTTCTTTTGGCATGATTTTCTCAACCTCAATATCTTTTGTCATAACTCTACACTCCCAGAGAAGCTAAAGGCAGTCGGCCCGGTCATTAAAATATGCTGTGTGTCTGGATCAAAGCTCAAACTCAACTCACCGCCCGGCATACTAACTCGCAACTGATTATTGACTCGCTCAGTCTGTATAGCGGCAGCAGCAGCGGCACAGGCACCAGAACCACTTGCCATTGTCTCGCCTGCACCCCGCTCGAAAATACGTTGTTTAATCTGGTCTCGTCCCAGCACTTGCACAAATTGCACATTACAACGTTTTGGAAAAGCAGGATGCATTTCTAACTCGGCACCAATTGCCTGAATGTCGACTGCATCCACATCATCCACAAAGAGTACTGCATGTGGATTACCGATATTAACCACCTCAAACTCAACATCAGCGCTAGTCAATTTCAGTCGATAAGGCGCTGAAGATTCTTCTGTAAGAAAGGGCACGTCCTCAGGCGAGAACACGGCCCGCCCCATATCAACTTCCACATCAATCTCATTCAATACTTTTAGATGCATGATGGCAGCTAAGGTTTGTACTTTAATTTCGTGTTTATCGGTTAAGCCAATCTTACGGACATACTGCGCAAAACAACGTGCGCCATTACCACATTGCTCGACTTCATTACCGTCGCTATTAAATATGCGGTAGGCAAAATCAACTGCAGCACTAGTGGCAGGCTCAACAATAAGGAGCTGATCAAAACCAATACCGGTATGGCGCTGCGCTAAAGCAATGATCTGTTCTTTACTGAGATTAAATTTATTGCGCGTCGCATCCAGCATGACAAAGTCATTGCCAAGGCCATGCATTTTTACAAAATCGATTTTCATGACGTCTCCCGCGAAACTACGCGATCAATTGCTGAAATTGTTTCAAGATGCATTTGTCTATGACCACTTGAATACCCGCCTGCTCTGACAAAATCTCATCGACTGCCGGCCGCATCGGAATAATACGATAACCATACTGTTGCATGGCTGCTGCAACTTGATAGCTTGGCCGTTGCACTTTTGGCGATAGACCAACTACAGCAATAGTCTTCGACTCTAGTAAGAGTTTTTTTTGCTGCTCTAAGCCTAACACTAGCAGCTCACCTTGGAGTTTTTAGAGATCCAGCTTAATCTCATTTTCCCACAACTGTTCAAGGTTATCGCGCTTTCGAATCATGTGTACCTGATCACCATCAACCAATAACTCACAAGGTCTTTGGCGCGAATTGTAGTTGCTCGCCATACTCATGGCATAGGCACCAGCAGACATCACCGCTAGCAAATCACTAGGCATCAGCTCTGGCAGTTCACGTCCTTTAGCAAAAAAATCACCACTCTCACAGACCGGACCAACCACATCATATGTTTTGCTGGTACGTTCTGGCTGTTCAGTCACTGGTAGTAATTTATGCCAACCCTTATATAAGGCTGGGCGAATCAAGTCGTTCATTGCTGCATCGATCAACGCAAAGGTAGTCGACTCAGTCGGTTTAATATGTTCGACGCGCGTGATCAAGGCACCCGCGTTGGCAACAATCGATCGGCCAGGCTCTAACACCAACTGATACGTTGTGTCGGTGAAAAATGGTTGTATCGCTGCTGCATAATCGCTGAACGGTGGTGCCTGCTCATTGTCATAGCAAATGCCAAAACCACCGCCAAGATCAATGTGCTTCAACGTTATACCAGCCTGCTCCAATTGCGCGACCAAGGCGAAGACATGTTGCGCTGCATCCAAGAAAGGTTCTTTCTCGGTAATCTGTGAACCGATATGACAATCGACACCTACCGCTTCTACCCAAGGATCATCACGCAGCTCCAAGTACAGCGGCAAGGCACGCTCTACGGCAATACCGAACTTGCTTTCTTTCAGGCCGGTCGAGATATAGGGATGGGTATTGGGATCTACATCAGGATTGATACGCAATGAAACCCGCGCCTGCATCTGTAAGTCTGCTGCAATCGTTCTGATTTGTTGCAACTCATAAGCCGACTCAACATTGATGCAGCCTATCCCTGCCAGTATCGCTCGACGGATTTCATCTTCACGTTTTGCGACACCGGAGAACATGACCTTAGCTGCGTCACCACCCGCTTGTAGCACCCGCTCGAGTTCACCAATAGAGACAATATCAAAGCCTGCACCCCATGAAGCGAGTAACTGCAAAATCGCAAGATTCGAATTGGCCTTGACTGCAAAGCATGGCAAAAATGGTGTTTCGGAAAAGGCATTTTGTAGTTCTTGCCAACGCTGCTGTAGTGCTTTTTTTGAGTAGATATATAGCGGCGTACCAAATTCATCTGCCAAATCCTTAATGGCACAATCTTCGATCATGAGCTGCTGTTGTCGATATTCAAATTCAGGAAACTGAGACACGGCTTGTCCTAGGTGTAAGCTGGGGTTTAATAATCGGGGTTGATCAGATCTCGTCTTATCCAGTGAGATCTCATAATAGAGGGCTTACTTCGCCTCTTCTTCAACAGGCTCTTCACTCGGTAGGTAAAGTTCACCCATTTGCCCACATCCTGCGAGCATTGTGCACAAACAAATCAGTACGGCGCATAAATTCAGCTTCAAGGTGGGAATCCTTTTTCTTTATAATAAGATAATTGTTTCGATTATAACGATCTGCGCTAGCAGATAATATAGCCTTAGAACCTTCGCAGCAGGACAGTAATCAATGCAAAAACTCGAAAGCCTAGACCGCATTATGTCGGATGATCCCAATATGGCCGTGATCTGGCTACATGGCCTAGGCGCCAATGGACATGACTTCCAAAATATACCCGAACATTTAAATCTGCCGGAGGGCTTACGTGCGCACTTCTGCTTTCCCCATGCAGCGACACAAAAGGTCACTATCAACCAAGGTATGGCCATGCCCGCTTGGTATGACATCTATGACTTAAGCATGGATGCAGAAGAAGATGAGGCAGGTATTGAGGCGGGCATGCAGGCGATAGAGGCCTTAATTGCCGATAAATTCCCACTAATACCTCGCGACCGCATCCTCCTCGCTGGATTCTCTCAAGGGGGTGCTTTGGCGCTACATACAATGCTCTACAGCCAACATCAATATGCCGGTGTGATCGCCTTGTCGACCTATTTACCCTTACGTAAACGGCTACAGACCGGGCCTAAGCCTGATTTAAGCCAGCAACATATCTTTATTGGCCACGGTGATCTAGATGACATCCTAGCGCCGCATGTTGGGGAAATGCTACGTGATGAATTGAGCACACTCGGCGCACAGGTCGAATGGCATAACTACCCGATTGCGCACAATCTGTGTGTGCAGGAGTTAGATGATATTCGCACGTGGATGCTAAAACGTATGGCCGCTTAAGCAGTGGCCAGTATATGACTCGAGTAGGGGCTCTCGGCAGCGACCTTAGGTCTATGCCGAGAGATAAGGCTAAGACCTAGTTTAATTCTTCACGTGCCAGCTTAATCTGCGCCATAACCTGCGCTGGACTGCTACCACCAAAGACATTCTTAGAGGCTACCGACCCCTCAGCCTGGAGTACTTTGTAGACATCGTCGGTTATCATCGGCGAAATGTCTTGTAACTGACTCAACTCTAGCTCGGATAGATCAACACCAGCATCAATCGCGATACGCACAGCACGACCGACAATCTCATGTGCATCACGGAAAGCAACGCCTTTAGCCACTAAGTAATCGGCCAAATCGGTTGCCGTTGCATAACCCCGGCTCAAGGCCGCGGCTAAATTTTCACGCTGAAACTGGATGTTAGGCAGCATATCGGCATAGGCCCGCAGACAACCTAGAACCGTATCGATGGTATCGAACAGGGGCTCTTTATCTTCTTGATTATCTTTGTTGTAGGCCAAAACCTGTGACTTCATCAGGGTTAGCAGTGACATCAGGTTGCCAAAGACACGTCCGCTCTTACCACGCACCAACTCTGGCACGTCAGGGTTTTTCTTTTGTGGCATGATCGATGAGCCGGTACAAAATCGATCCGGTAACTCAATGAATTCAAACTGTTGCGAGGTCCATAGCACCAATTCTTCGGAAAAACGTGAGAGGTGCATCAATAGTATTGAGGCAAAAGAACAAAATTCGATGGCAAAGTCACGATCACTGACGGCATCTAGCGAATTACGACTGATCGCACTAAAACCTAAGGCATCCGCCACCATTTCACGATCTAGCGGGAAAGGTGTGCCGGCCAGTGCCGCCGAACCCAACGGTAGGGTATTCATACGCTGCATACAGTCGGCCAAACGCTGACGATCACGTCGTAGCATTTCAAACCAAGCCAATAGATGGTGCCCGACGGTAATCACTTGAGCTACCTGTAAATGCGTGAAACCTGGCATTAGAGTCGCATGTTCAGCCTCAGCCAGTTGTAAGATGCCCTGCTGTAAGCGCTTCAGCTCGGCATCAATCTGGGTCGCTTGTGAGCGCAAATAGAGTCGAATATCGGTTGCTACCTGATCGTTTCTAGAGCGTCCGGTATGCAATTTCTTGCCGGGCTCACCAATCTTGGCAACCAAGGCCGCTTCAATATTCATGTGCACATCTTCAAGATCTACACGCCAATCAAAGTTACCCGCCTCAATATCTGCTCGGATCTCATCCAAACCACTAAGGATCTGCTGACACTCATCATCGCTGAGCACACCGATGCTCTGAAGCATCCGTGCATGGGCTTGCGAACCTTCGATATCCTGCGCATACATGCGCTGATCGAACTGTACCGAAGCGGTAAAAGCCTCTACAAAGGCATCGGTAGATTCTTGGAAACGGCCGCCCCAAGGCTTACTGGCTTTTTCGGACATCGGAGTTCCTCTATTAATTTGGGCGAATTATAACACCCAGCCGTGAATAAAGTGGGGCTGGATCCAAGTTTAAGCCTAAGCCGTCAGCCGTAAATGACATCCCACAGCAGGCAACAGGGCATAAATGTTTGAGTCACTGGTGTTTCATTCATTACATAAACCGAGAACAGCTGACATAGACCGCATTCCTTAGCTAAAATACACACCAGTGGTAGTCAACGGCATGCACCAAGCCACAACATTTCGCAAACACCTGAAAACCTGCTAGATTTCCCGCTCTATCAGTTAAACTGCGCGTTCATCCTAGAATATAAAAACCTGATGCCTAAAATCCAAATTGCTACCCGCGAAAGTCAGCTTGCCTTATGGCAGGCCAACGAAGTGTCACGCTTGCTGCGTGAAAACCACCCACAACTTACTGTTGGCTTGGTCGGCATGACCACTGAAGGTGACCGATTCCTAAATGCCTCTCTCGCGAGTGAAGGTGGCAAAGGCCTGTTTGTTAAAGAATTAGAAACCAGTCTATTGGCGAATAAGACCGATATCGCGGTGCATTCGATGAAAGATGTGCCCTACAAGCTACCCGAGCATTTGGGCATACATGCCATTTTAAAACGCGAAGATCCACGCGATGCCTTTGTCTCAAATGACTATGCTTCACTCGATGAGCTGCCACTAGGTGCGGTCGTCGGCACCTCTAGCGCCCGACGTGAATGCCAACTGCGCGCCATCCGTAACGATCTAAAAATCATCCCTCTACGTGGCAATGTGAATACACGCTTAAAGAAATTAGATGATGGCCAATATGCGGCTATCATTCTTGCCAGCGCAGGCCTCAAGCGTTTGGGTTTCGGTGAGCGCATTCGTGAATTTTTATCGATCGATCACAGCCTGCCAGCGATTGGCCAAGGGGCGATTGGCATTGAATGCCGCGACCAGGATCAGGCAACCCGTGACTATCTTGCCAGCCTCCATCACCCAGAGACTGCACTCTGTGTGAATGCTGAGCGCATGATCAGTACCGCCTTAGAAGCGAGCTGTCATTTACCTATAGCCGCCCATGCCACAATCGATCAAGGACAGATGAACTTACGTGCATTAATTGGTGACCCTGAGACTGGCACCTTAATTTGCGCACAACATCAATCACCTATCGATGACTGGCAAGACAGTTGCCAGCAGGTGGTAGCTCAGTTACTTGCAAATGGCGGTGAATCTTTGCTCGCCCGCTTACGTTAACGCAGTATTCTATGCGCGGTTCTTAAACCATGAAAAACGCTAATCTGCTTGCACAGTTAAAGGTCGTGGTGACACGTCCTGATGGTCAGAATCAGGATCTCAGTGAGACCTTGAGTGCGCTCGGCGCCACTGTTATTAAACGCCCCTGCATTGCGCTAGAGGCCTATGCAGATGACAGCAACTCAGCATTAGACTTACAACAACTAGATGCCGTTATTTTTATCAGTGCCAATGCTGTGCGCTTTGGTTACTCAAAAATGCAGACACTAGTCACGCCGCCGCAGTTTTTCTGCGTCGGCAGTGCAACAGCTAATGCCTTATATGACCAGGGTGTGACAGCGGTAACGTTTCCCGAGCATGACTTCAGTAGCGAAGGCCTGTTACAACTGCCTGACTTACAGGCAGTCGAAGGCAAACAGATAGTGATCGTACGGGGTCGCAGTGGTCGTGAATTATTGTATGAAACATTACAAGCACGCGGCGCCATCGTGCATTACTTAGAGACCTATCAACGCATCCTGCCTAAATGCCAGTACAGTGCTGAAGGTGACATTGTTTTCATCACCAGTAATGAAGTAGCAGATAATCTGGTACAACTGACCATAGAAGCAGAGAAACAGCAGTTATTACAAACGCAGACTATCGTTGGGCATGAGAACATTGCTACTCATATAAAAACCCTTGGCTTTAGTAAGACACCACTAGTTGCAGCTAACCCTAGGGATGACAGCATGATCAAGACCTTACTCAACTGGGTGAACACTGATGACTGATGCTAAACAGACAGAAGTAACCGATCCATCAAAAAAGACACCCACAGTAAAAGACTCGAAAAAAGAAGATCAGATCGCTAAGAATAATGTTGGTAAAACTAGCTTAGTCAGCCTTAGCCTAACGCTTGCCTTATTACTTAGTCTGATACTGGGCTTAGCTGCATTAACGGCTAATTATTTCCTATGGCAAAAAATCAATGCTGGCAGCCAAGCGCTGCAGACCGATACTGAGCAACAACAAGACCTATTTGCAGCATCACAAAAAAAACAATTGGCCGAATTTCAACAACAGATACAAAACCAAATAGAACAAAGTGATGAAACCAATAAAAAACTTAGCACTGAGTTACTTGCACTTAACGCGAGCAACCAGCAATTAGAAAAACAGATACAAAACAACAGCAATGTCCTGCATCAAGACCAACGTGGCTGGCGACTGAAAGAGTTGCAATACATTCTGCGCATTGCACAACATCGCCTACTACTCGATCGCGATATTGATGGGGCTATAGCGGCACTAGAAACTACTGATAATCGCTTAAGTGAGATTAACCAGACAGACTTACTGCCATTGCGAAAACTGATTGCACAGCAGCTACAGAAACTAGCCAGCTACCCAGCACCGGATTATGTCGGCCTACAGTTTAAATTGGATCAGCTCATCATCGCCTTCCAAAACACCTATCGCCGTGAAGCACATAAGGCCTCAGAAAAAAATATAGTCATAGAAGAGACTAATACTAATACGACTGTGACTGAAGGTAACGAGACCGCTGATCGTAGTTTTCTTGAAGAGACTATGGATCGCGCTAAAACCATGCTAAATCAAAATGTGAAACTACGCCAGCATACGCAGACACCATTGTCTTTTTCAGCAGAACAAGAACTCACTTTTTCTTTCCAGCTCATCCAAGAAAAATTGGTCACTGCAAAATTTGCCGTCAGTAGTCGTAACGATGCCCTATTTAAGCAACAATTGGAAAGCGCTATAGACTGGCTGACCAAGGAGCCACAGCTGGGTTCAAACCCTAAGCTGCTTGAAACCATTAAAAAACTATCTGGTATTAGTCTAGAACCAAACTTACCTGATATTTCAGCCCCTTATAAACTGCTAGAAAAACTTTCAGTAGATAGCGGCAATCCAATAAAAGAAGAAGCAACAGCTGATCGAGAAGCCTTATGAAGTACTCCTTAATAATACTCTTACTGCTTAGCTTATTAGTGGCTGCTGGTGGCCTTTTCATCATGGGTGAAAATGGCAGCGCAGTAATCAGTCATGGTGCTTGGTCTGCAGAGATTGAATTGGTTTACTTTTATTTTGCTGCTATCGCTTTATTTTTAATCTTGCATATCGTCCTGCGCATCATCACAACCATCGTGCAGTTGCCTGCGAGATTACAAATGCGGATCAAACATAAGCGTCTTTTTGAAACACTACAGTCATTAGAAAATGCGCAATTGGCGGCAGAACAAAAACAATGGAAATCAGCTTTACGTATCGTCACCAAACACAGTGCCACCAGTCCCGTGCCACGACTACAACATGTCTTAGCTTGGCATTACGCGCAGTTAGCCGGCAATAGCCAGGCCGCTGAAAAACATTTAGGCCTTTTGCGTAACACCGATAATGGCCGTGCCATTGCAAACTCATTAGAAGCACAACTAGTCGTACAACAACAACCAGCTAAAGCCCTCAACCTATTAGAAGATAGCAACCCAGATTCACCCAACACCTTGATCACTAAGGCGCAGGGTTTCATGCAGAATCATGACAGTGTTGCCTTGCAGTCTCTACTGGAAAAACTGCAACAGCATGCTAAAAGCCATGAGCAGGTTGAGCACTGCTTAAGTGCTGCACTCACTTGGTTAATGGCTGATTTTGTGCGTAATCGTGACCAAGAAAAACTGACTAAGTTATGGAAGAAATATCCCAGCACTATTAGGTCTCAGAAAACACTATTACGGCTCTATTGCAGCGCCTTGATAGATGCTGAAAATGATCTGCAAGCAGAGCAAATTATTAGCCAAGAATTAAATACGCATTGGGATGATGAGTTACTGAAAAGTTATGCGCGATTGAATTTAGAGAACAGCCATCAACGTATCCAACAGCTAGAACAATGGCTGCGTCAGCGACCACATCAGGCAACTTTATTGCAGCTGATCGGTCATTTGCAGTTAGCCCAGGGTGATGCGAAAACAGCCATCCAGTTTTTAGGTAAGAGCTTAGACATTAAGCCCAACATCGCCAGCTATGCCGACTTGGTACGAGCACATGAGCAATTAGAACAACCTGTGCAAGCGCGTGAATATGCCAAACTTGGCCTAACATTAGCCAACGAAGAGTTACTCTCAAAAAAATGAAGTCGAATATTATTATTGCTGGCTGTGGCTTCCTTGGCCGCGCCTTGATCCCACAGCTAGTGGAGCAACAGGAAGAGGCACTCTGCCTAATGCAGAGTAGCCAGAGTGAAGACTTGGCACTTGCCTTAGGCATGCCAACACAGCGTGTTGATTTTGATCAGGCCAGTGAACTCGACACACTGGATACCCAGACAAAAGATATCTATTACTTTGCGCCTCCACCAAAAACAGACGACAGTGACCAACGCATGGTCAACTTTTTAGCTCGTTGTAAAGACGCCATACCTCGCCGTATCGTCTACATCAGCACCTCTGGAGTGTATGGTGATTGCGCCGGAGACTGGGTCAATGAAGAGGCTGAACTCAAGCCCATAACAGCAAGGGCAAAACGTCGTATATATGCCGAACACTGCTTACTAGCATTTTGTGAAGAATATAACTGCGAATACCAAATCCTACGCGTTGGCGGCATCTATGGTGCAGAACGCTTACCCCTGCATCGCTTATCTGCCATCAAGGTGATTGATCCGGAGCAGGCGCCTTACAGTAATCGCATCCATGTCGACGACTTAGCCCGTGTTTGTTTGGCAGCCATGTTGGCTGAGCGCTGCAATGAGATTTTTAATGTCGCCGATGGCAGTCCTAGTAGCATGACTGATTTTTACTTTTCAATCGCTGACCGTGCCCAGCTAGAACGCCCAGAAGTCGTCTCTCTGGATAATGCCGATACAGAACTTTCACCCGCCATGTTGTCCTTTATTAAGGAAGCGCGGCGACTCGATATCACTAAGATGCAATTGTTACTCCAGCCAGTACTACGTTACTCCAATCTACAGGCTGGCTTAGACCATTGTTTTGACCAACTTCAGGCCAAAAACTAATGGACTTGCTTGAACCCACGTCGACGCTTGGGTACTCTGGACGGATATTTTTATCTTCTCTTACTTCGCCCAAGCTATGTTCATAAAATTCTGCCTAAGCACCAGCCTATTGTTTCTGATTTGGCTATTGTTATCTGGATTTTTAAAGACCAATCTACTGGTCTTAGGCCTCCTATCCAGTGGTTTGGTCAGCCTATTAGCAATCAAGCTCGGATTGCTCAGTGAGGATAGCCAGCGCTTGCGGATTAATCTGCGATTACCACGCTACTTACCCTTCTTATTTAAAGAGATCTGGCACTCTAATCTGTATGTTTCAGCCTTGATCCTGAATCCGAAGCTGCCTATTCAGCCACAGACTTTGCGTTACCAAGCCAAACAGAAAAGTGATAGCGGCTTGGCTGTACATGCCAACAGCATTACCCTGACACCTGGCACAATCAGTGTCGATATCAAGGATAAAGAGATCTTGGTACATGCACTCAGTGATACCACTGCCGAAGGTGTACGCGCAGGCAGCATTGATAAACAGGTATGCAAGCTAGAGGGTAAAGCATGATTGCTGCTGCCCTAGTCGCGATTATGATCGTGATGTTAATTGCACTCATCCGCACTTGTATCGGCCCCTCATTGTTTGATCGCATCCTAGCAATCAATACTTTTAGTACGGCGACTGTGTTGATGATTTCACTCTATGGGTTTTTTAATCAACGCCCGGAGTTTTTAGATATCGCCATTGTCTATGCCATGATCAACTTTATTGGCACAGTCGCCTTGTTAAAGCTACATCGCTTTGACGATCTAGGGCACGATGGAGATGAGACATGATTGAGATGTTGCTCGGCATGCTCAGCACTCTATTAATTGGGCTCGGCTGTATTTTTTGTCTGATTGGTGCCTTAGGCTTATTGCGCATGCCAAATTTTATTACCCGCACGCATGCTGCCAGCCTGATCGACTCCTTAGGTGCAATCCTTATTCTATCTGGACTGATTCTAGAGGCTGGTCTCAGCCTGATCACGATTAAACTACTGTTCATCTTGGCCTTCTTATTATTGACTGGGCCAACTGCAATCCATGCGCTAGTGAACACCGCAATCAACGAAGAACCAAAACAAATCACTGGGAATGATAAGTAATGGAAGATTTCATTATTATCTTTCTACTCAGTCTGTTAACAATCACCGCAGTTGCCATTATTTTTATGCGCAACATGCTCTCAGTCATTATGTTGGGGTCAATCTACAGCCTTCTATCAGCGGTAATTTTTGTAGTGCTAGATGCGGTTGATGTTGCTTTCACCGAGGCGGCGGTGGGTGCAGGTATTTCTAGCGTATTATTCCTCAGCGCCTTTGCGGTCACTGGTAAGCGCCAAGTGCTGAAGCAAAAAAATAAATTAATCGCCTTGATTACAGTCAGCCTGACAGCGGCTGCCTTGCTTTATGCGACTTCCGACATGCCTTATGTTGGTGACCCCAACTCTCCAGTTCAGACACATGTTGCATCACGTTATATAGAACAGAGTGGCAGTGAAGTAGGCATACCTAATATTGTTACGTCGGTACTCGCCAGTTATCGAGGCTTTGATACCTTAGGTGAAGTGGCTGTGGTGTTTACTGCCATGATCGCTGTATTACTGCTGTTGCTGAGACGAGAAGAAGACCAGGAGATTGATCGTGAAAAATAATCCGATCATTAAGCAAACAAGCTTTCTCTTAATCCCTGTGATCTTGTTGTTCGGACTCTATGTGCAATTCCATGGAGACTATGGTCCAGGTGGTGGTTTTCAAGCCGGTGTCATCTTTGCTAGTGGCCTCATCTTATATGCTTTAATCGAGGGCCAGGCCAAGGCTGAACAAGTCTTCTCTATGCGCTTGGCACGCATACTCGCTGCATCAGGTTTATTACTGTACGCAGGTGTGGGTGTTGCCAGCATGTTCTTAGGGGCAAACTTCCTCGACTATAATGTGCTCGCGCATGACCCTCTGCATGGTCAGCATTGGGGTATTTTTTGGGTTGAACTGGGTGTTGGTCTCACCGTCACCTCGGTCATGCTCTCTATCTTTTATGCCTTTACTCACTTTAAGTAGCGCCTAAGTATGCTCAGCGGTTTATATAATTATTGGATTGCAATCTTGCTCATGGCGATCGGCTTCTACATCGTCATAGCACATAACAATCTGTTTACAAAAATGATTGGTCTCAACATATTTCAGACCTCTATTTTTATTCTATTCATATCGATGGGTAAGGTTGATGGTGGCACCGCACCTATCTTAAGTGATGCCTATACGGTCTACTCCAATCCATTACCACATGTTCTTATTCTCACGGCCATTGTTGTTAGCGTAGCGACCACCGCTGTCGGCTTAGCATTGATCGTCAATATCAATCGTCGCTACAAGACCTTAGATGAACATGAAATTGAACAACAAGAGTTAGACCAAGAGTAATGACTCACCATCTCGCCATACTGCAGGTCGTGCTGCCACTGATAGCAGCCCCCATCTGTAGCCTAATTAATCATGGGAAGGCCTGCTGGCTGTTTGCCACTACTGTGGCATGGCTAGTGTTTGCCATGTCACTGACTTTATTTTTAGACGTTCAGACAGGTGGCAGCATTCGCTATGAGATCGGTGGCTGGCAACCACCTTGGGGTATCGAGTATCACATTGATGCCTTAGCTGCTTTTGTTTTACTTCTAGTCAGTGCGATGGCAGCAATCACTCTAAGCGCATTTCAGCGAAGCATAGCGATTGAGATCCCAAAACATAAACAGGGGCTTTTCTATACTGCATTTTTACTTTGCTTAACCGGACTGCTAGGCATAGTCGCAACCGGTGACGCGTTTAATATTTTTGTCTTTTTAGAGATTAGCTCACTCTCTGCTTATGCTTTAATCGCATTAGGTCGAGACCGCAGGGCACTGACTGCCTCTTTTGAATATCTGATCATGGGCACCATCGGTGCAACTTTTATTTTGATCGGTATCGGTTTGCTATATATGCAAACAGGCACTTTAAACATTGCTGACCTACAAGCTCGCATCCCTGAGATAAGTCATCTTCATAGCGTGCATGCAGCCTTTGCCTTTTTCACTATCGGCATCTTTCTCAAGCTTGCGTTATTTCCATTACACCATTGGTTACCTGGCGCTTATGCCTATGCCCCATCTGCAGTTAGTACGTTTCTTGCGGCTACTGCAACCAAGGTGGCACTGTATTTACTTTATCGTGTGTTCTACACCGTTTTTGGTTTTGAGTTTTCATTCGAGGTGTTGCAGCTACATTACATCCTCATGCCATTATCAATATTGGCTATCATCATCAGCTCACTGAATGCTATTTTTCAGCAGGATGTGAAAAAGATGTTGGCCTACTCTAGCCTCGGCCAGATTGGTTATATGACTTTGGGTATCTCTTTGCTTAGTGATGTCGGTCTCGTCGCCAGTATTCTGCATCTGTTTAACCATGCCTTTATTAAAGGCGCTTTATTTATGACCATGGCTTGTTTCCTATTTAGAACCCCATCGATGCGCCTAGACGATTTGAATGGTGCCGGCCGCACTATGCCTTGGGTTGGCATGGCGTTTGTCCTCGGCGGACTGGGTTTGATTGGTATTCCTTTAACCTCTGGCTTTATCAGCAAGTGGTTCCTGGTATCAGCAGTCATAGAGCAAGGCCATTGGTGGCTGGTTGCGATTATTGTATTCAGTTCATTGCTAGCGCTTATCTATGTTTGGCGTGTGGTAGAACACCTTTTCTTTCGCGAACCCAGTGCTGCACTAGCTGCCAATAAACAACCGATAGGTGCCTTACTACCATTCACCTGGATAGTCTTACTCAGCACCCTCTATTTTGGCATTAACTCTGACTTCCCTGTGCAAGCGGCCAAAGCTGCAGCTAAGGCCCTACAGTAATACGCCATGATGTTAGCCAATAGCCTCTATCTGAATTTTGCCATCCCTGTCATCGGCGCCTGCCTGATCGCTTTATTACACCAGCATCGACGCGCCTTTGAATTAGTCTTTATCGGCACGGCTGCCGCACTACTTTGGAATACCCTACGCCTATTTGATTTGGGTCAGGCGGCATATTTTACTAACATCAGCCCGTTTTCACTGATTGACTCGATTCCACTGGCATTCCATTTAGAGCCTTTAGGCCTACTCTTTTCCGGTATCGCCTCTAGCTTGTTTTTAGTCACGACGCTGTATGCGATTGGCTATATGAATGCCAATAATGAAAAACATTTAGCGCGCTTTTATTTTTGTTTTTGTATCGCCATCTTTGCCGTTATGGGCATTGCCTTTGCGGCCAATCTGCTGACCCTGTTTATCTTTTATGAGATCTTGAGCTTCAGCACCTACCCATTGGTCACACATAAAGGCAATGAAGCAGCCCGTAATGGTGGCAGGGCCTATCTAGGCTTACTCTTAAGCACTTCTATCGGTTTCTTTTTAATCGCTATCCTGTGGGTCTGGGGAAGTACTGGCGAGCTTGATTTTGTACGCGATGGCTTCTTACAGGAACAGATGCCAAAAGAGGCCTTGATCGTTCTCTATACCCTATTCGCCTTCGGTGTCGGTAAGGCCGGCTTGATGCCTTTCCATCGTTGGCTACCTTCTGCCATGGTCGCACCAACACCAGTCAGTGCCTTGTTGCATGCGGTGGCAGTGGTGAAGGCGGGAGTTTTCTGTGTGCTTAAGATCACTGTCTATGTCTTTGGCATTGATCTACTCAGCAGCAGTGGTGCCAGTACACTTATTATTTGGGTGGCGACAGCGACCATGCTGTTGGCCTCATTAGTCGCACTGACACAGGATAATTTAAAGGCCCGCCTAGCCTATTCAACCGTCAGCCAGCTTTCTTATATTGTCTTGGGCGCAGCCCTCGCGACTGCCAGCAGTATCGCTGGCGCAAGCATGCATATGGCTACGCATGCCGTTGGCAAGATCACTTTATTCTTTTGTGCAGGCGCTATTTATACTGCAGCAAAAAAGACTAAGGTCAGTGAGCTTGATGGCCTAGCCAAAGCGATGCCGATTACGTTTATCGCTTACACGATAGCCGCACTGAGTATTATTGGTCTACCGCCGATGGCAGGGTCTTGGAGTAAATGGTTTTTACTCGACGGCGCCTTACAGGCTGAGTATTTTTGGGTTGCGATCGCCTTTATTATTAGTACCTTATTGAATATGGCCTATTTGCTACCGGTAGTGGCGCGTGGCTTTTTTGCACCAGCTAAAGATACTATTTCAGGTATACAGGAAGCACCTTGGATGTGCCTGTTACCGTTAAGCATCACCGCCATATCGTGTTTTGTGCTGTTCTTTTTACTGCAAGAACTTCATCTATTTTTACAGCCCCTATTTAATTAGTGGGAGAGACTGACTCATGCCAGCAAAATCAAAATCAGTGAAGGCCCTCATTATTGGTCTCTATATTATTTGTGCGGCTTTATTGCTGGTCGAATTCTTTTACCATCGACATGGACATTTTGATTTTGAACTTTGGTTTGGCTTCTATGCCGGCTTTGGCCTCTTGGCATACTTATTCATTGTCTTAAGTGCAACGCAGTTGCGTAAATGGCTACAACGCTCTGAAGATTATTATGACTGAGTTACTACAACATCCAGGACTGATCCTGATGCTGGGCGCTCCCCTCTTAGGACTCTTATCGGATCGACTGCGTGCATCAGCTGCGGTAGTTTTACCAGTGCTCGCTTTAATTGTTTTTTTACAGTTGCCACGCGAGTTCAGCCTTAACTATTCTTTATTTGCTTACGAGCTACGCCCTATTTTTATAGATGGCCTGAGTTGGATCTTTAGCCTAATCTTTCTCATTGCTGCGGTATTGGTCGCGATCTACTCATGGCATGGCAATAACCGTCTAGAACAAATAAGTATTCCACTTTATGCCGGCTCTGCGATTGCAGCGGTGATGGCGGGGGATTTATTAACACTGTTTATCTGCTGGGAGATTAGCGCCTTATCATCGACGCTGATTATCTGGGCAAATCGCTCACGCTATTCGCGTAGTGCTGGGATGCGTTATCTATTTATCCAGGTGCTATCTGGCTTACTACTACTACTCGGCACCTTGCTGCATTTCCAAGATACGCAATCCTTATTATTCACTGCCTTTGCCCTGGATAGCCTTGCGCATTGGTTGATCTTTTTTGCCTTTGGTATCAAATGCGCATTCCCTCTACTGCATAACTGGTTACAAGATGCCTACCCTCACGCCAGCGCTAGCGGCACGGTGGCGCTTTCTGCCTTCACTACTAAGTTAGCGGTTTATTGTTTAGCGCGCGCCTTTGCAGGCACTGAATACCTGCTCTGGATCGGTGCCGTAATGACGGCCTTCCCAATCTTTTTTGCGGTGATAGAAAATGACCTTAGACGGGTGCTGTCTTATAGCCTGAATAATCAGCTTGGTTTTATGGTGGTAGGCATTGGTATTGGCACACCACTGGCACTGAACGGCACAGCTGCTCATGCCTTCTGTCATATTCTCTATAAGGCGCTACTTTTTATGAGTATGGGTGCAGTGCTACATCGTATCGGCACAACCAAGGCCAGTGAACTCGGCGGTTTAGCCAAGTCCATGCCGTGGACGGCGGCCTTTTGCATTATTGGTGCTGCATCGATTTCTGCCGTACCTTTATTCAGTGGTTTTGTTTCCAAAGGTATTATTTTATTCGCGGTCGCAGAAGAGGGTTACTGGCTGCTCTGGCTAGTCCTGCTATTTGCATCGGCCGGTGTGTTGGATCATTCCGGCATCAAGGTACCTTTCTTTAGTTTCTTTGCACATGATCAAGGCCTACGTTGCCAAGAAGCGCCAAAAAACATGTTACTGGCAATGGGTATTACGGCAGCGGCTTGCATCGGTATCGGTGTTGCACCTGATTTACTCTATGCCTTGCTACCGAATAGTATGGAGTTTCATCCCTATACTTGGGATCACACCATTACCCAGCTTCAGCTGTTGTTCTTTGCTGGCCTAGGCTTTGTATTACTTTATGTGAATGGTTGGTATCCAGCAGAAATTCGCGCCCTCAATCTAGACAGCGACTGGTTCTATCGCAAGCCCTTACGTAGCCTCGCAGGTGTAGGCTTGAAGGCTTTCAACAGCAGCAGCACCGGCTGGCAGAATCTGCGCTCGCAGACGGCTCGCAAGCTGGTTGATATCGCCTATCATAGCAATGGGCCTCGCAGTCAATTAGCGCGTGGCATTACCGTCAGCAGCATGGTACTTATTGTCTCTATTTTATTGAGCTGCACCCTGCTTTTTTATTACCTATAGATCACCCTAAAACACTCAATAATGGCTAGCTGCTAGGTATTTCTGCATTATTTTTTTGAAATCCCACCCAGATAGATCGTTCTAGCGTGTTATTCAAGAAAATTGCCCTGCGCGAGCCCGAAATAAGAATAGATTTATAGCAAGCTTTTAAAATTTTTATCCCCAGATACTCAATCATGAGTTACACTAATTATGTGATTAATAAATACATTTATTGATCTATAATTTAATTATAAAAAAATTAATCTACAGTTGGAGATACGCTTATGAACTTGGTAAATAGCCTTGCAGTAGTAATCGGTATTATGGGTGGCATAGCAACATGGGTTGCCCTTAGCACAACAGGAACTCTCAACCTTCAAATCTGGGCAATCTTTATTGCTTGGGCCTGCTTCTACCATTGTGGTGGCGGTATGGATGGTTTGAAATCTGGCCTCATTGGAAACATCTGGGGATTAATTATGGCAACTGTTGCCTTAACCTTAATCGGTAGTGTCGGTGGCGGCGTTGTCGGCGCATCGGTTGTCGTAGGTGTGACCGTGCTGATTTTGATCCTAGGTGCCAACGTCGGCATGCTGTCAGCAATTCCTGCTGGCGTATACGGTTATGCTGCAGGCGCTGCCTTTGGTCTAATGACCACTGCAGATGCTGGTGTTTTCACTTTAACTGGTAATGGCCTGTTACTCCCTATGGCACTGTCTATGGCAGTGGGTGCAGTCTTAGGGCTGATCTCAGAGAAGGTTGCTGGCAGCTTAACTAGCTAAGCTTATTGTTAGTGATACAACGAAAACGGGGCGCTATAAGCACCCCGTTTTTTATGCTGCTGATAAAAATTTAGGCTTACGCTTTTTTCGGCATTAGGTAAGCAAGCACTAAGGCAACAATGAACAAGGCCGGCACATCACCCATTAAGTGAGCGTGCTCAGTCTCATCGACCAGCGCCTGCACAAGCATAATGCCACCATGAACAACACTAGACCAAACGGTGAACCAAATCAGGCTCGCATGTTGCATAGGGTCTTTGGCTGCCAATATTAGGAACAAACCCAGCGTTGCATAAACGCCCATGATCATTTGCTCATACTCATGTTGCGATGGCGTCCAGCTCCAACCAGATACCCAAAAGAAATTCATTAATAAAGGCACACCAGCAATAAATGTGACGCCAATTAATACCAATGCTATTTTCAATAACTTCATTTTTTGTTCCATTCTACCCTCCAAAAATTGGCCCGATTGTGTTCCCAATGCTTAAGCCATATTAGTTTAAGATGTTTATTGTAGCCATTTAATGGTGCCACAATAAAAACCCATAGTATCTTACACTTATCATTTTTTCAGCTAGGGATTGAAAGGCTCTATAGAATGCGTATGGTGCTATTTCGGAACGTGAAATATCGGACATATCATGCCAGATTATCGTATTGGCTCCTTACAGGAGTTACGTAAAGCCAAAACACTTGAATACCTTATATCGACGGATGTAGGTGAGCGCCATCTCTTTGCCCTCTACCACGATGGGCAAGTCTATGCCTATGAGAACCAATGCCCACACAATCAAATGCCTTTGAATTGGAATGAACACCAATTTCTAAATCACAACGAAGAATATCTGCAGTGCACAAACCATGGCGCGTTATTTACCTTAACCGAGGGTCATTGTGTGTATGGACCATGCCTTGGCGAAAAACTGCAGGCAGTGAGCCTGCAGATCGTAGCCGATGATCTATTGATTGAGCTGTCTTAGTTTGCTTATGCACTATGTTTACTAGTACGTTTTTACTGATGCCTCTACTACTGATTGCCAGCGCCATAGGTCTCTGGCAACCCCAGTATTTAGTACCGTATCAAGGTTATATTAGCTGGCTCTTAGCGACCATTATGTTTTGTATGGGCAGTAGCTTACGTATCGCTGATTTCAGCCGTGCACTACAGAATGGCCGCGTCTTGTTGCTCGGAATGATTTTACAATTTGGCTTGATGCCGTTCATTGCTTGGCAGTTATCTAGTTGGTTTGAGCTCGGCTTAGCCTTTTCCTCTGGCCTTATCCTAGTAGGCTGTGTGGCTGGCGGTACAGCATCGAACCTGATGTGCTTTTTAGCCCGTGGTGATGTCGCCCTATCGATTAGCCTGACCGCCATCTCGACCCTGTTATCGGTTGTTTTAACACCTCTGCTAGCGGCCTTCTATCTCGACCAGATCATTTTGGTGCCGGCACTGGCTATGGCTAGTAACATTCTCAAGATCGTGATCGCCCCAGTCTTGATCGGCCTACTGCTTAATCATCTCTTAGGACGCGTTCTAGAGCCGTTTCAACGTATTTCAGCCGGTCTTTCGACGGTCTTGATTGCGATCATTATTGCCATTATCGTGGCGCTTAATCATGACCACCTAGGGCAGATAAGTGGGTTACTCCTTGGGCTTGTACTATGCCACAATCTGCTGGGATTAAGCCTAGGCTTTATACTCGGTTTATTACTGACTAGAGATCATCGCATTGCACGCACTTTGGCTTTTGAAACAGGCATGCAAAATTCTGGACTGGCGGTTGTACTGGCAGTAAAATTCTTCGGTGGAATGGTTGCTGTACCTGCGGTACTGTTTTCCATCATTCATAACCTAAGCGGATCAGTGCTGGCCACATATTGGGCCCGCAGGGAATCGGCTAAGCAAAGATGAGACTAAATGAAAAACGTTCTTTCTAGTGTTTTAGTATTAGCCGCATGGGCGGTTACCCTGTTCCTCGCTAACAATCTATTTGCTGGCAACTTCGATAGCAGCATGAGCTGTCAAACGGATTGTCGTCAAACGCTCTACTGGAGCGCTATTGGTTTAGCCCTCCCAGGCACTCTGCTCGCCATAATTAATGTGATGCAGTCCCGAGACTCGCTATTAGCTAAGGCCAACCTAGTGCTAGGCTTCGGACTCATCTCGATTTTGTTTGGCATCATGGTGATTGCTGCACTAGGCTAGACACTTAGTTTGGATATAGCTGGCTTAAGAACACTTTCTTTTGGCGACAGGATTAGGCTCGCGCATAGTCTGCCGCCTTACCCAGCCAGCGCTGAGCCAGTAAAGGGATACGTTCAGGATGTTCACGCATCAGCCATTGTGCGCAGCGCTGTACCTCTGGCAATAGATTGGCATCTCTCACCAGGTCGGCCATACGTAATCTCACATCGCCAGACTGCTTAGTCCCTAAGACTTCACCTGGGCCACGCAACTCCAGATCGATTGCCGCCAACTTAAAGCCATCAGTAGATTTCCGTAAGGCATCGATACGCTTTTTTGAATAATCGCCTAAGGGGCTGCTATACATTAAGACACAGCTACTCTGCTGTCGCCCTCGTCCCACTCGACCACGTAATTGATGTAACTGTGCTAATCCAAAACGTTCGGCATTCTCGATCACCATCAGTGTTGCATTAGGGACGTTAACGCCCACTTCGATAACCGTGGTTGCTACTAGCACCTGCACCTTCTGCTGTGCAAAGTCCTGCATGGTCTGGTTTTTTTCTTGCGACGGTAACCTGCCGTGGACTAAGCCAACTGTAAAGCCATGCAGTTGTTGGCAGAGATTATCGTAAGTCTCTGTCGCTGTTTGACAGCGTAATGTCTCAGACTCCTCAATCAAGCTACAAACCCAATAGACCTGCGCACCAGCAGCACAGGCTTGTCGAATACGTTCAATCACTTCAGCGCGTCGACTGTCTGCTATTGCAACGGTTTTAATCGGCTGACGACCCGGCGGCATTTGATCAATAATCGAGTGATCTAGATGCGCATACATACTCATCGCCAAGGTCCTAGGAATAGGCGTTGCTGTCATGATCAATTGATGTGGATGACATTGGTCTAACAAGCCCTTCTCACTCAAGGTCATACGTTGATGCACACCAAAGCGATGCTGCTCATCGGTAATACATAGGGCTAGATGTTGGAACTGGACCTCGTCTTGAAACAAGGCATGAGTCCCGACAACGACCTGCGCTGTTCCTGAAGCGATCAATTCTAATGTTTCATTACGCTGCTTACGCTTGAGGCTAGAGGTGAGCCAAACCACCTGTATCCCTAGCGGTAATAACTCCTCACTAAAATAACGATAGTGTTGTTCTGCAAGTAATTCAGTAGGTGCCATTAACGCCGTTTGATACCCTTTTTCAGCAGCCTCAAGACTACTCAATAAAGCAACAACCGTCTTGCCACTGCCGACATCACCCTGCAATAGTCGCATCATCGGCGTGCTCGCCGTTAGGTCTTGACGTATCTCTGCTAGCACACGCTGTTGCGCATCGGTCAGTTCATATTCCAGATTGCGTTCAAATTCTTGTGCTAGCCGGCCATCAGTCTGCACTGGATTGGCTTTGCGCTTATGTGCTGTTTCACGTATCTGCAAAAAGGCCAAATGATGCGCTACCAATTCATCAAAGATTAACCGTTGCTGGGCTGGGTGTTGTTTATTTAATAAGAGCTCCGACTCATGGCTATCACTCGGCTGATGCAAACTTAATAAATCATTGATCAGTGTCGGACTACGGTCGGCAGCATATTCTTGTAGTAGATCTACAAAGTGCTCAGGGTTTTTTTGTGCCCAGCTTAAGGCGGACTGAATCATCGATTGCAGTCGGCGCTGCTGCAAACCTTTGGTTAACTGATAGATGGGCTCTAAGTGTTGCTGCAAGATGACTTCTTCATCTTCTGCTAACACCCTGTATTGTGGGTGTACCATTTCTAATTTGGGTGCAACCAGTCTGGCCTCACCAGAACAAAGCACTCTTCGACCTTCACTAAAGGCTTCTACCTGACTTTTATTAAAGTAGAAAAAACGCAGCTGTAATTCACCACTGTCATCACGCAGTGATACCGTCAACATTCGACGCCGACCAAATACGACTCTAGCTGAGACTACACGCGCAATGATCTGCGCATCACAGGGCGCCTGTAGCTGTGCAATACGATTAATCTTAGTTCTATCTTGATAGCGTAGCGGCAGATAAAACAGCAGATCAAGGACCGTATTGATATTGAGCTTGGCCAATAACTCTAGGCCTTTCTCGGTGACTCTTGGCAAATCTGATAACGCTATCACGAAATACTTACAGCTCTAAAATTGCATCCATTTCAACGCCTGCGCCTTTAGGCAATGCCGCTACACCAATCGCAGCACGTGCAGGATAAGGCTGTTGAAAATACTCAGCCATAATTTCATTGACTGTTGGAAAGTGGCTAAGGTCAGTTAGAAAGACATTCAATTTAGCGACATCCTGCAGACTGCCACCAGCAGCACCAGCTACAGCTGCAAGATTATCAAACACCCTACGAATCTGTACTGCGATATCACCTTCTACCAATTCCATCGTTTCTGGTACCAAGGGAATTTGGCCTGACATATACACCGTTTGATTTACTTTGACTGCCTGTGAGTAGGTGCCAATTGCTTGTGGCGCTTTATCAGTAGTGATGATTGTTCTAGACATGACTAACTCCGTTTTAGAATAGAGGCAATTAAATAGCTAATAGAATTTTTTACTTAACCACGTGTTCGTGTGACTTTATAAACACTAGGCACACTGCGTAAGGTACGAATAATCTGCGCTAAATGTTTACGATCTCGAACATCAAATGAAATTGTAATTGTCGAACTTGCGCCATCTTTTTCTTCAAAGACTAGGTTTTCAATGTTCGAGTCAGCACTCGCAATACGTGCAGCAAGGGTTGCTAACACACCTCGTTCATTTGCAGTCAGTACGCGCACTTCAACGACAAAGGCCTGTTGCGATGCCGACGACCAAGACAGGGCGATTTCATTCTGTGCTGCAATCTTCTTACGATTTAGGTTATGGCATGTTTCTCTATGTATCACCAAGCCCTTGCCGCTGTTAATGACACCAAGAATGGCGTCTCCTGGTATCGGGTGACAGCATTTCGCATAGTGAACAACAACGCCTTCAGTACCATCGATGGCAATAGGCAAGGCTAATTTTTGCTGCTTACTACTTTGCTTCGCTGCACCAGCTTCCCCTTTCAACAACATCCCTGCCGTTAATTCAGCAACACTCTCGCCAAGTCCAATCTGCTCAAAGAGCATATCAACATTTTCTATTTTTAATTTTTTGCAGTGTGCTTTTAACACCTTATCCCCAACCTCTTTTAAAGAGCTAGAGAAATGTGAAAGTGCAGCATCCAAGAGACGCTTCCCAAGTAGGACAGCCTCTTCAGAGTGCAGGTTCTTTAGATAATGACGGATGTTATTGCGCGCTTTATTGGTGACAACAAAGTTTAACCATGATGGCTTAGGTCTAGCCTGTGGAGACGTATGTACTTTGACAGTCTGGCCACTTTCTAAGTTGACGCTCAGCGGCAGCAATTTACGCTCTACTGTGACCGAGATACAGGTATTACCCAAGTCTGAATGTACTGCATAGGCAAAGTCGACCGCCGAGCTACCCTTCGGTAGAACAATAATATCACCAGCTGGTGTGAAAGCATAAATCTCTTCCGGGAAGAGGTCGACCTTGACGTGTTCGAGAAATTCAATCGAGTTACCAGTGCTCTGTTGAATATCGATAATTTCTTTCAACCAAGAGCTAGTATAGGCATTTGAGTCATTCATACTCTCGCCGCCTTGCTTTGATTTATACATGAAATGAGCAGCGATACCAGACTCGGCAATCATATCCATATCTTCCGTACGTATTTGTACTTCGATAAGAATACCGTGCGGCCCAAACAACGTGGTATGCAAAGATTGATAGCCGTTCTTTTTAGGAATGGCGATATAGTCTTTAAAACGCCCCGGCACCGGCTTGTATAAATTATGCATCATGCCCAAGGCGCGATAGCAGGTATCTAAATCCTTTACTAACAAACGGGTTGCATAGACGTCATAAACTTCAGAGAAGGAAATATGTTTCGCCTTCATCTTTTTATAAATGCTGTAGATGTTTTTTTCGCGGCCAAAGATACGTGACTCAATATCTGCATTTTCTAATTGGGCACAAATGGAAGCTTCCACCTCGCGCATGACTTCTTTGCGGTTGCCGCGATTCTTTTTAACGACATCACTCAACACTTTGTAACGCATCGGATACATCGCTTCAAAGGCTAGGCGCTCTAACTCTAAACGCAGCTTATGCATACCCAGTCGATGTGCAATAGGGATGTAAATGTCGATGGTTTCTTTTGCGATACGCCTGCGTTTATCTGGCGGCATCACACCGATCGTGCGTAGGTTATGTGTGCGATCGGCAAGCTTGATAACAATGATGCGAATATCATGCACCATGGCCAACATCATCTTACGGAAGTTTTCTGCCTGCGCTTCAACTCGTGTTGGAAACTTAAGGTGCGTTAGCTTACTAACACCATCTACAAGATGAGCCACGTCAGCGCCAAACATTTCTAAAATATGTTCTTTTGCTGTCGGTGTATCTTCGATCACATCATGCAAGATAGCGGCAGTAATGCTTTGCCCATCCATGCGCATCTCGGCCATGATTTTGGCAACTGCTAAAGGATGATAGATGTAAGGTTCGCCAGAAAGGCGTTTTTGACCTTCATGCGCCTCGGCACTAAAGAGGTAGGCGCTATAGATTTCTTTTACTTGGGCTGTATCTAGATAAGACTCTAGTAGCTCAAGTAGCTCGCTGACAAGGAAGCGTGAAGGACTGCTTTGGTTCAACGCGGCGCCAGGTGGGTCAGATGCCGCGCTTACCATTTGCTTCTCTTAATGACCTGAACGTTATTCTTCTGCCGCCGGATCAGCAGCAACGGGTGCTGGCGCCGCGGTAGCTTCGGCTTCAGGGTCATCTTGTAATTGGCTTAACTCAGCACCAATCTCGGCGCGTAAAGCTGCCGTTGCTGCGTCTAACTCTTCAGCTTCCTGCAGGAATAATTCTTCTGCATCCGGACGCACTTTTTCTTCTAGGTATTCTTCGGTGATCAACTCTTCAGCGATTTCACGTAAAGCGACCACTGTTGGCTTGTCGTTTTCCCACTCTACTAGAGGTTCTGAACCCATCGCGATCTCGCGCGCACGCTTACTCGCAACTAGGATCAGCTTAAATCGGTTATCCAGCTTTTCTAAACAATCTTCTACCGTAACTCGGGCCACGTCTTACTCCAATTAGATTTCTTCACGCGAAGGCAGTGAATAGTAGACGATTTCCGCCTTCGGCTCTAGTTTCCTGTGCTAAATACGCAATTTATGAGGCTAGAATTTGCTCAATTTGTTCAATACTAGGCTGTTTTACCCTATCAGAGGCAGAAAACAGGCCAATTAGGCCCTGTAAGCTCATATCAAAGTCATCATTGATCAAGACATGATCAAATTCACTATAATGGCTCATTTCTGCCATTGCCTGCTGCATACGGCCTGCAATAATACTTTCACTGTCTTGCCCTCGACCACGCAGACGTTGCTCAAGCACCGTTAAGCTAGGCGGTAGAATAAAGATTGAGATGCATTCAGGGTCATATTGGCGAATCTGGCGCGCACCCTGCCAATCAATATCTAAGACAGCATCAAAACCAGCAGATAATAATTCAGTAAGCGCTTGTTTGGATGTACCGTAAGCGTGATCAAAGACGCGTGCATGCTCCAAAAACTCACCGTCTTCGACCATCTGATTAAAACGTGCTTCATCAACAAAGTAATAGTGCTGGCCTTCCACTTCACCTGGCCGTGGACTACGACTGGTATGTGAGACTGCAGCCGCCAAACGCGGCATTTTTTCGCGTGCTGCTTTCAGTAAGCTGGTCTTACCACCACCAGAGGGGGCAGAAAGTATAAAAAGGGTTCCATTTTTCATCAGATCAAACTCTTAGGGGCATTTTGAAAGTTGCTAATAAGACAGCCATCATAACGGAGAGTTATATCTTAATGTATTAACACTGCTGACTCTAAAATAAAGACTGACAGAGACTTAAGATTAGCTAGATATTAATTATTGTCTGTCTGGCGCTGAGACTCTATACTTCGTAGATTATAATAATGCCGGTATTAAAAACCGGTTACGACAACTACATTATTGCTGGAGTCCAGATGAAGTACGATATTTCCGCACTACTCGTTGGAATCGTGATTATCGCCGCTGCCTTGGTGATGGCTTTCGTTTTTCCATAAAGATATTCCTGTACAGAAAGCACTGCTATCGGTGGCGCTTTCTATACAGTAGCCTTTTAGGCTAGACCATTCAAAACTTCCTTAGTCCGTTATCTGCCCTACTTCTTAGTGCGCTTAATCCGACAGCTTATTCACTATAATAAGATTTACGATTAATCGTCTTCGTTGTCTTCTAATGCCTTTGCTAGTAAACCATGGCGTATATCACGCCCTTCTTCAGCGAAGACAATATGTTCACAGAGATTTTTTGTATGATCACCAATCCTCTCTAATGATCTTGCACACCATAGTATGCCTAGCGTTGATTCCACTAGCTCAGGATCGCGACCCAAAGACTCACTCAATGATTGAACCAGAGTGTCATAGTCATTATTTACCTGCTTATCTAAAACTGCAGTTTTATACGCAGCCAGACTATCCATACGTGCCAAGGCATCTAGGGCACTATGCAACATAAACCTGACTTGCTCGCCTAGTAATTGCAAAGCATTGAGATGATTTTTCTTTGGCGCACAGGCGGCCAGTTTGATCGCATAGCGGCCAATCTTTTCAGCCTCATCACCTACTCGCTCAAGATCAGTAATGGTTTTCATCATAGAAAGTACTAATCGCAGATCATTGGCAGCCGGTTGGCGTAGGGCAATGATGCGATTACACTCTTCATCAATTGCAACTTCTATGGCATTAATCTGATGGTCGTTTCCTGCAACTTGCTCGGCAAGAACACTATCGGCATTCAGTAATGCCAGTAGACTATTTTCTACCTGCATTTCAACCAATCCACCCATCTTCAATACTTGATGCTTAATAGCCTCAAGATCCTTATCGAAAAGATGAGAAATATGATCGCCTGCTATACGTTCACCCATGAAACTTCCTCCGTTAAATCCTGCTATTAACTATCCTATATTCAATCTGACCAGACACTTCAAATAGACAAATGAAAACTTAACCATAACGGCCAGTGATATAGTCTTCGGTCTGACGCTCTCCCGGCGCTGTAAACAGCACATTGGTAGGCCCAAACTCAATCAATTTGCCGAGATATAAAAACGCAGTGTAATCAGACACACGAGCTGCTTGCTGCATATTATGTGTGACGATAACTACCGTGTATTGAGACTTCAACTCTGCAATAAGTTCTTCAATCTTCAGTGTTGAAATCGGATCCAATGCAGACGCTGGCTCATCTAATAATAAAACCTGCGGTCGCACTGCAATGGCTCTAGCAATCACTAGCCGCTGCTGCTGGCCACCTGACAGGCTGAATGCATTATCTTGTAGGCGATCACCTACCTCACCCCATAGGGCAGAGTTAACCAAAGACCATTCCACACGATCTTCAATTTCTGTCTTATTCGTAATGCCTTGCAGACGCAAACCATAAGCGACGTTTTCAAAGATTGATTTTGGGAATGGGTTGGGCTTCTGAAAAACCATACCAACCTGCTGCCTTAATTCAGTGACATTGACGTCGCGCGTATTAATGTCTTTGCCATGTAGTTTCATCTGGCCACTGATATTAATGCCATCAATCAAATCATTCATACGATTCATACAGCGTAATAGAGTCGACTTACCGCAACCACTAGGACCAATAAAAGCCGTCGCACGATTAGTTGGAATCTTTAAATTAATATCAAACAGCGCTTGTTTCGTACCATAGCTCAAAGAAAAGTCTTCGCAGGTTATGCAAATATCTTCCTGATCAATTGAGCGAGAGGGTTGGTTCTCAAACAAGTCTGATGAAATGCTAGTTGTTGCCATAACGTGACCTTCTATTGTTCCAGGGTGCGATATTTTTCGCGGAGATGATTACGAATATAAATTGCACTTAGATTGAGCAAAATAATGACCGCTACAAGAATTAATGCCGTGGCATACACTAACGGTCGAGCTGCCTCTACGTTAGGGCTTTGAAAGCCAACATCGTAAATATGAAAGCCAAGGTGCATGAATTTTCGTTCTAAATGTAAAAACGGCGCATTCATATCTAACGGCAACGAGGGGGCTAGCTTAACGGCTCCAACCAACATCAACGGTGCGACCTCACCAGCGGCTCGTGCTACGGCCAAAATCAGTCCCGTCATCATCGCCGGACTCGCCATTGGAATAACGATACGCCACAGTGTTTCTGCCTTGGTCGCACCTAAGGCAAGAGAACCTTCTCTGACTGCTCTTGGGATACGTGCCAAACCTTCTTCAGTGGCAACAATCACGACAGGCACTGTCAGCAAGGCCAAGGTCAACGAAGCCCACATCAAACCACCAGAACCAAATGTAGGGGATGGTAAAGCTTCCGGATAAAACAACTGATCTATATTGCCGCCAAGCACATAGACAAAGAAACCCAAACCGAAGACGCCGTAAACGATTGACGGGACACCCGCAAGATTATTGACTGAGATACGTACTAGCCGAGTGACAAAACCCTGCTTCGCATATTCGCGCAAATAGATCGCAGCAATCACACCGAAAGGCGTGACGATAACAGACATCAATAGAACCATCATCACGGTGCCAAAGATTGCAGGGAAAATACCGCCTTCGGTATTCGCCTCTCTTGGATCGTCACTGACAAAATCGATCAAGTTACCAAAGTAGTGTTGTACCTTGGTCAGGGTAGACATGGCATTAGGACGCGTCGCTTTCACTACCTTAGATAAATTAATACTGACCTCTTCACCGGTCATCACGCGCAGGGTTACTGCATCGCGCCGAATATCGGCATAGAGAATATCTAGTCGTGTCTTTAAGGCGTCATAGTCTGCATCTAACTGCGCTTTAGTTTCGGCTATCTCGGCCTGCTCCTCTGCATCATCTCGACCCGCAAGCTCCATTGCGCGAGTACGAAGACGCAGCTTTTCCATCTTGAAGTTGATTGCACCAATTTCACTCTTTTCTATATCGCCGATCCGTTCTCGTAATTCTGCTACACGTTCAACGCGCGGGCTTAACTTATCCCAGAGTTCTTCGGCGTCTGCTTGAGTCGTGACACCGTCCTCTTTGACCGCTACCAATTCACCATAAAAGTTACCCCACTCTGTGCGCTCCAGCACAACCAGCTCTTCTGGCAAACTGACACTTTTCTCTAACGGTGCAACGATAAGGTGAAAGTCAAAGCCATAGACATCACGGTTACCAATCTTTAGCAATGTGCGTTCAACAAACTCTTCTTTGAAATTGTATTTAACACCAGCTTCACGTAGCTGCCTTGCTGATACTGTTTCGGTTTTTGCGCGCTCACCAATTAGCGTGGTTATACCGCCACCTTCCTCATACTCGATTTGCCAAATTGCTTTCGGCCAAAAATGCCCTAGACCACGGACAGCAATCAGCACCAGCAACCCGATCACCATGATCATGCTGATAGATACCGCGCCAGCGTTCAGCCAGACCCAAGGGGTTCCGCTTTGGAAAAATCCAATCTTTTTATTATCTGTCATAACTATCGAACCTATAAGGTCGCGTATTTCCTGCGCAAGCGTTGGCGAACAATCTCTGCAATGGTATTAAAGAAGAAAGTGAACATAAACAATACAAAAGCAGCCAAGAATAAGATGCGGTAGTGCGTGCTATCTACTTCTGACTCTGGCAACTCAACGGCAACGTTTGCCGACAAGGTGCGCATCCCTTCAAAAATACCGAAGTCCATTACTGGTGTATTACCGGTTGCCATTAAGACGATCATGGTCTCACCAACGGCACGACCAAAACCAATCATCACTGCTGAAAAGATACCTGGACTAGCTGATGGCAGAACCACTCGAACTAAGGTTTGCCATGGTGTTGCACCCAGCGCCAGTGACCCTGATGTTAGATGTTTTGGCACACTGAAGATCGCATCTTCAGCAATTGAGAAGATTGTTGGAATAACGGCAAAGCCCATCGCAATACCAATAATTAAGGCATTACGTTGATCGAAACCGACACCTAGATTTTCACTCATCCAAATGCGGATATTACCTTCGAACAGGGCACCTTCAACAGCAGTGGAGGCACTCATACATAACATCACGATAGTAATAATGGGTAAGGCCAAGATGGCTGCTTCCCAACCCTCTGGAATCTTACTTTTAATCTCAAATGGCAAACGCCACCAGATTAATGCCGACAAGATAATACCTAGCGGTACAAAGATCAGGACAAAAACAACACCCGGCAGATGCTGCTCAATATAAGGTGCTAACCATAGACCTGCTAGGAAACCGAGGATAACCGTAGGCAAGGCCTCCATAATTTCAATCGATGGCTTAACCAGGGTACGCATCTTCGGGCGCATGAAGTAGGCGGTAAAGATTGCACCACAAATAGCCAAAGGCATGGCGAATAACATCGCATAGAATGCGGCCTTAATGGTGCCGAAGGTCAACGGGATTAAACTATACTTAGGTTCAAAGTCACTACTGGCCGATGACGACTGCCAAATATAATCTGGCTTCTGATAGTCCTCATACCAAACCTTGCCCCAAAGACCTGATAGAGAAGACTCTGGGTGGTGATTATCCATATCCCAGACACTTAACTGACCTAAGGAATCTTCTAGCAGCAAGATATCAGAACGCGGTGCAATGGCGATATGCTGCACCTCACCCTCAGTCGCTGCAATCGTCATAAGATCACGTTCACTGGTGGTGTAGAAAAAATTAACCTTGCCTGATTCGGCAGCTGCAACAACGCCTTTGCGTAATTGTTCACTGGCCATTTTATTAATGGCACTGGAATCAACCTTAAACTCACGAATCTTTTTCAGCGTATAAGGGACATCACCCTCAGCCCGAATTTTAAACCATTGGCTGACCACACCGCTGTCGTCACCTACTAATACTGAAATACCACCAATCAACCATTCTATGCTGGTCGGCTTACTACTCTTATTAGTGACATCGATAACTTCTTGCAGATCAGGACTGGCGATATCTCGAATATCATAGAGCGCTAGAGTCCCTCTCTCATTAAGCACATAGGCCCACTCCTGCTCGGGGTCTACCAGTAAAGCAACGGGCTCATGGCTACTATTAAGGAAACTACTGTCTATTTCCTCCAGCACAACATCTTCACTAATAAAGGAGCTAAGTTTCTCAAATCCTATCAGGCCTAATTCGCCATCTTGGTTCTGATAAAAAATCGTTAGATTGTCTTCATTCTCACCAATAGCAAATTGCGTAATCGCAGAGTCACCCAAGTCGACGACTTCCTGACCGAAGGGATAAACCACTTTTGGATGGATAATGCGCTCTGTCTCAGTGAACTCCAGATCGTACTCATGCTTAAAAAATAACAGGCCGCCAGACTTGAGGTTGGCCGCTAATAAACGACTTGCTTCGCTGACATTGCGCACGCCGAGCACTGCATCATCATCGCTTATAGGTAATTTATAATTTATGACCGATTGGCCATTACTGACATCAAAAAACAGCACACTGCCGTCTTTAGTTACACGGAATGCAATCTCTGCTTGTTCTTCCACTCCCAGCATGAGGGAGTGCCCCAATGCCGTAGAAGGCAGCTGATAACGTGCACTTTCATGGATTTCTGGCTCTTCAAACAATGGATACACCACGCTCAGGAGGAAGATGAAAATCAACGCGATAGCACCGATCACAGCGGCACCGCCCACCTGCACCACTCGCATCATCAATTCATCTTTGATTTTGCGCCAGCGCCAGTTGACCTTCGCCTGGGTTTCAATCGTTGAATTCGCTTTATCCATTAGCCAAACCAGAATTAATTAAATACTTTTGTGGGCCTTAGTTATAAGCCACAACGGAATAAAAAAAGAGAGGCTCAGGATAGTACCTGAGCCTCTCTTTATCTATCATAAATTGAACTGGGGATGAATTACAGACCCAGCTCTAATAGAGACTTTTTCACTACGCTAGCGGGCAGAGGAATATAACCGTCTTTTACGACTACTGTCTGACCAACACGTGATAGCACTAGTTTAACAAATTCGCCTTCTAAGGGAGACAAAGCTTTATTTGGGTGCTTATTCACGTAGACGTATAAAAAGCGTGCTAGTGGGTAAGTGCCGGCTACCGCTGCTTCTGGAGTTGGCGCAACATAATTTGTCTTACCCGCCTTAGCTAGAGGTAATGCACGAACACCTGTTGTGTAGTAACCAATACCTGAATAACCAATGCCATTTAATGAAGCAGTTACTGACTGAACGACTGAGGCTGAACCCGGTTGCTCGTTGACACCTGACTTGTAGTCACCCTTACACAGCGCCTTCTTCTTAAAGTAACCGTAAGTACCTGAAACTGAGTTACGACCGAATAACTGCACATCTTTACGCGCCCACTCACCGGTTAGACCCAAATCTCCCCAGTTAATAACGTTAGCTGTCGCACCACATTTACGTGTACTGGAGAATACGGCATCAACCTGATCGATAGAAAGGCCTGCAATTGGGTTATCTTTATTAACGAATACAGCTAGTGCATCGATGGCCACCGGGATGGCAGTTGGCTTGTAGCCATATTTTGATTCAAAAGCAGCAATTTCTTTGCTCTTCATCTTACGGCTCATTGGCCCTATGTTTGAGGTCGATTCTGTTAGCGCTGGTGGTGCAGTTGAAGAACCAGCCGCTTGAATTTGGATGTTCACATTTGGATAGAAACGCTTGTACTCTTCTGCCCACAACGTCATTAAATTAGCCAACGTGTCAGAACCAACTGATGATAAATTACCAGACACACCGCTCGCCACTGAGTAATCAGCAATAGCATTATCGATCTTTGATTCCGCAAATGATGCATTGTTAGACATTAGCAGTGCAGCCATCGCTGGAATGATGTGCTTAAATTTCATGGAATCTCCTAGATAAATCAAATAGATAGGTCAAATTTCAATGGTGCAAAACCTTTATTAACGGTTCAGCTAGGGGACATACTAATACCCAATTCTTACACCAATATTACAATCAGCAGATATCTTCTACTTTACTCACATCGCTCTTGTGGAAAGATCATCTCTACGTAGGTGCCAACACCAATTTCACTGTTGATCTGTAGTTTTCCTGAGTGCCGCTCTAGCACGTGCTTAACAATGGAGAGCCCTAGACCGGTGCCACCAGTGTCTCTAGAGCGACCTTTATCGACACGGTAAAACCGTTCTGTAATATGGGGCAGATGTCTGGCCGCGATGCCTTCACCATGATCTTGCACACTGAGCTTGGCACTGCCATCAGCCAACTGTTTCCAAACGATATTGATCGGTGTCTGTGCCTCGGTATATTTGACGGCATTATCGATGACATTCCGGATCACGCTCTGCAGCTCGGTACTATTGCCTATGAGCTTAACCTCAGTCTCACAACTGAGAGAAAGCGGCTGGTCTCTATAATGTGAGGAGGCCTCTACTAGCTCTTTGGTTTCTTTCAATAAGGCCACCATATCAACGGGTGCCACCACACTCTGTGAGCTCAAAGTGCTTTCTAATTTTGATAGCGCCAACAAATCTTCAAGTAGATTCTTCAGTCGTAGCGATTGATCTAATGCACCATCGACCCCATGTCGAACTCGCAAATCCATTCCTTCCTGATCTGAAAGTGACTCTAGATAGCCAATAATCACCGTCAACGGCGTTCGCATCTCATGTGATGCATTGGTCACAAAGGCCTTACGCACACGCTCTAATCGCAGCAAGTCTTTATGATCTTGCACATAAAATAGGTGTCTTTGCTGCGAATAGGGAATGATCTTAAGCATCAAGTCACGATCAACACTACCTGGTGAGGAGAATTCCAAAGGCTCGGTGTAATCTGCTGTTTGTAGATAATGTGCAATCAGTGGGTCACGCACGATATTCCCGACTGGCTGTCCAACATCACGTAGTGGATCAATACCTAAAAGCTGCTTTGCCGCAGGATTAGCCCATTCCACTCGATGCTGCCTATCGATAATCAGCATTGCATCAGGCATCGCATCAGTCGCCGCATCAAAGCGATTGAGTAACTCTTCCAGTCTTTTACGCTGACGATCACTGTCCCGCTTCACGGCGACAATGGCCTTCACAATATCACCGGCAGAGCCTGGAATATCAGGGCTGGTCTCTGCTGTAATCCCTTGCACCAGCCATTCGCGGATACGTGCTAACTTGGATAGCAATCGGATAATATGAAAAAATAAAACGGCGCCAATGGACAGCGCCCAATACCCTGAGATCAAGCCCAGCATGAGACCGGCTAGCAACGCTAACGCAGCATATTGAATATCGGCCCAACTCAGCGAAAGTTTCACCCTTTCTCTACTCTTTCTTGGTTAAAAAGAGATAACCATAACCGCGTATGGTCTGAATCATCTTGTCACAGCCATGTGGCTTTAATAATTTACGCAGACGCAGAATATGGACATCTACCGTGCGTTCTTCAACAAACTTGTTGCGACCCCAAACGAAATCGAGCAACTGCACTCGGCTATATACCTTTTCCGGATGGGTCATAAAAAACTCAAGCAACTTAAACTCAGTAGGCCCTACGTCTAGCTCATTCTCGTTAATAAGAACGATGTGTTTATCTAGATCCAACATCAGAGAGCCATTCGATAACTGGTTATTATCACTGCTACTTAAACGTCTAAGGACTGCACGAATACGAGCTGATAGCTCTTTCACCGAAAACGGCTTGGTCATGTAGTCATCAGCACCAGCATCTAGACCATCGATCTTATTACGCTCTTCTGTTTTTGCTGTCAGCATAATCACAGGGATATTTGATAATAATTCATCACGTTTAATCCGCCTCACCAGCTCTAAGCCTGAGACATCAGGTAGCATCCAATCCATCAAAATTAAATCAGGCACATTAGCGTTTAAATACTCCAAGGCCTCACGGCCATCGACCGCGGCAATGATTTCATACTCATCTCCATCAAGAGCAAAAAAAACCATCTCTCGGATCGGTTTTTCATCTTCTACCAGGAGGATTTTACGTTTGCCCATAGGCGCAGGATAACCCTTATTAGTACTGTTCGCGAGATTAAGATACATATTTACTAACCCCTTGATGTTTAAAAGAAAATTGTCATAATTATTGGTTAATCACGCTGTGATTGAACAAGATTTAGACAAAAAAATGGGGCAGTCAAGACTGCCCCACTCGATACCGCTTTAAGAACCGAGGACCTACTTGAATTTGAACTGTAAGTCAGCCTGTAGGATCTTCGAATCTTCGTTTGAACCACCCGTGTGATTTTCACACTCTGAATCGTAGTAATCCAAGCCAACGCTGATGTTCTTAGCTAGACCCAGCTTAAGTGTAACTTCGTCAGATTTGAAACCAGTACCACCACCACAACGATCTGAATCTGGGAAAATATCAGCCCAGGCATCACGTTCTAGATCGGCATGAATGTACTTAACTTGCCATTGGCCAAACTTCTTAACACTCTTGTCACCAAACTTAACGCCAAGTGCATAGCCAGTCTCGTCATCCTTTGGATCGTCAGCTTTGATGTACTCACCAAATACTGCCGCCATCTTACCGCCAGACAACTTCATACCTAACTCAGCAGCTAAACTGTATGAGTCATACTCATAAGTCGCCTTATCACCGGTTAGTGAGTTGGTGCCAGCAGACACACCAGACTCATAGCTTGCGCCTTCTTGATTATCAAATGCGTAATAGGTCGCAGCGACGTTACCGAACATATCACCAGACTTGAACTTTTGACCAAGCTGAACAAATGTTAAGTTCTGATCATCTGAATCACCTTTCTGCTCTTCTAGGAAAAAGTGACCGAGGTTTACGTATGCCTTACCCATGCCATTCTTAGTGTACAAATGTGCCGCAAAACCTTCGGGGTTAATGTCGCCATCCCATAACAGGTCAGTAGGTGCCCATAGGATTGGCTTACGCTTCATCTTACCGCCATATAAAGTAGCGAAATCAGTCGCGTCCCACTTGGCATATGCGTAATCCATGACGAGGCCTTTGGATTCAAAGTTGTCGTCCATGGTTTCGTTAGTTGAACGTGGATCAACACCGCCTGAAGCAAAACCAATACCCACGCTCACATCATCAATTACCTGACCCTCTGCACCGAAGCGAGCACGGTAACGGTAACGAACGCGTGATGGGTCTGATGAATTATCAACATTCTCCCATTGACGGCGTAGACGTAAGTCGCCCTTAAGCTTGACCCGAGAAGCCCATGACATCTTGTCTGTCACTTTCTTCACATCAGCGACTTTATCTGAAGCGACCTTGTCGATATGCGCCATTGTTCTTTCTTTATCGGCAGCTGCATAGTTCTTTAACACACTGTATGCATCCGCATCGATAGTGCCATTAGCATGCAACACATCAATCAACTGAAGCATAGCGTCGTTTGCTGCGAACGCTTGGCTAGAAAACATAGCGCTGCTACTAAATAACGCGACAGCAAGTGCTGAGCGTAGGACTTTAATAGTCATAATAATCTCTCTCATAAAAAGTAGTTATGGATCAAGGCGTCAGTCTCTTGAGAGAACTAAACCTAGATTTCTTTGAACTCGAGCGGGATGTTAGCGACCAAATATTACAAATATGTTACGGATTTATGTTTTTTATATTGCATTCTAGAAAAATTAAAACGCATGAAGCCTTGGCTGATAAAACCACTAAGGCGAGAGATAGGGCCGATAGAATAAAAACAAGCTGCTGAAAAAAACACATGCAGGATATGGGTAAAAGGAAAACTATAAAGATTTAATGTAAGCGCAGCCCATAGATAGGCTCCACTTATGCAGCAGTTTAAAACCCTCGCCAATAATAGACTCGGGTGTTAGCAGAAAACCTCGATAGTAAGAGGATCAAGATTCAGCGAAAAATAATCAACGCATCAGCGTTTACGCCAACTCGTGCCTTCGGCCTTATCAATAATTTCTATGTTCATCGCCAGCAGTTGATCACGAATCTCATCGGCACGCGCATAGTCTTTATCCAGACGTGCTTGTTGTCTTTGCTGCAACAGGTCATCAATCATCGCGGTATCATCGACACTCGCACCAAACCATTCTGATGGCTTGGCTTGCAATAAACCCAGTTGCTCACTGCATTCAATTAAAGCTGTCTTTAACTCTGCACGACGCCCTGCGTCGGTTTCGATATTCGACTGTTTGGCGAGAACATGTAGCTCACTCATAGCGAGTGGCGTATTCATATCATCACTTAAGGCCTGCTCAAATTTTACGGTAAGTTCCGCGTTAACGGCTTTGCTATCAACAGCCTCAACATCATCCAGTTCATCCAATGCACGATAGAGTCGATCCAAGCTTTTTTTCGAAGATGACAACAATTCATCCGTCCAATCTAACGGGCTACGATAATGCGTACTGAGTAAGGCATAACGCACGGCCTCACCAGGTGCTGACTCTAGTAACTGCTTCAGCAGGAGCACGTTGCCGATAGATTTCGACATCTTTTCCTGATTGACGTTAACGAAGCCATTATGTAACCAGTAATTACAATATGGCGCACCATCATGTGCACAAACACTCTGTGCGATCTCATTCTCATGATGCGGGAAGATGAGATCCTGACCACCACCATGAATATCGATCGACTGTCCCAGATGACATTCAATCATCGCTGAACATTCTATATGCCAACCCGGGCGACCCTCGCCCCATGGACTAGACCAAGCAGGCTGTTCTGGCGTCGATGGCTTCCAAAGGACAAAGTCAGCGGCTTCACGCTTAAACTCGGCCACTTCTACTCGCGCACCGGCCAACATGTCTTCTAACTTGCGGCCGGATAACTCACCATAATCTGTGAATTTCGCCACATCGAATAAGACATGACCTTCGGCTTCATAGGCAAAGCCTTTTGCAATCAAACTTTCGATCATGACGATGATCTCGGCCATATGTTCAGTGGCCTTAGGCTCGACATCTGGCAGGGCTACATTCAAGGCCGCCATATCTTGATGATAGATCTCGGTGTAGCGTTCAGTGATGACATTGATCGCCACCCCTTCCTTCGCCGCTGCAGCATTAATCTTGTCATCCACATCGGTCAGATTGCGCACATACACCACTTCTTCGAAGCGCTTCCTCAGCAATCGAACAAGCACATCAAAGACGACGGCCGGACGGGCATTGCCGATATGTGCATAGCTATAAACGGTAGGACCACAGACATACATGCTCACCCGCTTTGGATCTTGCGGGACGAACTTTTGTTTCTGCTTAGTCAGTGTGTTGTGTAGATAAATAGACATGCTATGGCTTCTAATAATCGATCTATTGTTGATCGAGGAGTTAATACAGACGGGCAACCGAAAATTCGATCAGCCCAAGTAATGCAGCTTTATATTCACTATTTGGAACAGCGACAAGCGTCGCCATCGCTTTTTCTGATTCTTTTAGCATGACTGTTTGGGCGTAGTCTAAGGCCCTGGTGTCTTCAATAATCTCGACTACCTGCGCAAGCTTTTCTCGATCACCATTCTCAATCACCTGCCGTAACAACGCGACCTGTGTCGCTGAGCCATGTTGCATCGCATAGATAATCGGCAATGTCGGCTTACCCTCGGCCAGATCATCACCAACATTCTTACCCAAAGTCTCGCTGTCGGCACGATAATCCAAGAGATCATCAGCGACTTGAAAGGCGGTACCTAAATGAGTGCCATAAGCCGCTAGGCTGGCCTCCATCTGACTATCTTGTTGCGCTAAGACAGCACCAATCTCGGCCGCCGCCTCAAATAACTTGGCGGTTTTGCATTCAATCACCGTCATATACTGCTGTTCGGTGGTGTCGGGCTCATTACAGTAGAGTAACTGCATGACCTCACCTTCAGTGATTCGATTGATGGTTGAGGCCAGAATCTGCATGACACGAACATCATTCATCGCAATCGCCATCTCAAAAGCACGCGAGAATAAAAAGTCGCCGACTAAAACGGCCGACTCATTACCCCAGATCGAATTGGCTGTTTCTTGACCTCGACGCAGGTCAGAGGCGTCTACCACATCATCATGCAGCAGTGTTGCGGTGTGAATAATCTCAATGATCGAAGCGGCAACTTGGTGCCTATCTTCGGTATATCCGCAGGCTTTTGCGGCCAAGATGGCGACAACAGGACGCAATCGCTTGCCGCCGCCGGCAATAATATACTCGCCCATCTGTTCAATCAGACCGACTTCTGAGCGCATGTTTTCGCGAATATGCGTGTTAACGCCGGCCATATCAGCGGCAACCAAGTCCAAAATTGCAGTCAGGTTCATAGTTGTATCGAATCGGTAAGTGGGCACATAATGAATGTTCACGTAGCGTGAGGCAAGATGTTTGACCTAGCGGGTTTATCTCGATAGAATCTCGCGCTCATTTTTAAAGGTTAATGCAGATGTACGCAGTAATCGCCACCGGCGGTAAACAATACAAAGTACGCGAGGGTGAAGTCCTTCGTGTTGAGAAGCTAGACGCGGATGAAGGCAGCACTGTCGACTTCGATAAAGTCTTGCTCGTAGCTTCTGGCGAAGACCTCGCTGTAGGCGCACCTTACATCGATGGCAGAACGGTTAGCGCAGAGATTACCGCTCACGGCCGCGGCAAAAAGATCGAAATTATCAAGTTTAAACGCCGTAAACACCATCGCAAGCAGATGGGACACCGTCAGTCCTACACTGAATTATTGATTAAGAACATTAGCAAGTAGAGCAATACAATGGCACATAAGAAAGCAGGTGGTAGTACCCGTAACGGTCGCGATTCGGAATCCAAACGCTTAGGTGTTAAGTGTTTCGGTGGTCAACACGTGATCCCTGGTAACATTATCCTTCGTCAGCGCGGCACCAAATTCCACCCTGGAACTAACGTAGGTCTTGGTAAAGACCACACCATCTTTGCAATCACTGAAGGTGTCGTTAAGTTTGAAGTGAAAGGGCCAAAAAATCGTAAATTTGTGAGTGTTGTATCGGCCTAATCGCCAAACTCACAATAACGAATAAAAAGCCCCGTTATTACGGGGCTTTTTTTTGCTTTACGGTATGATACCCAAGGTTCAGTAGGCAGCCCAATAAGATGAAATTTGTAGACGAAGCAACGATAAACGTTTTTGGTGGAAATGGCGGCGCAGGCTGTATGAGTTTCCGTCGCGAGCGGTTTGTCGCGAAAGGTGGCCCTGATGGCGGTGATGGCGGCGATGGTGGCAGCGTTTATCTACGCGCCAGCGACAATATCAACACGCTCGCAGACTTTCGTTACACGCGTAGCTTTAAGGCGGACGTTGGACGTCCGGGCGGAGGTCGCAATTGTACTGGCCGTTCTGGAGATAATCTTTATATCAGCGTACCTACTGGCACCGAAGTCTACGATGAAGACACCGGTGAGTTGATTGGTGACCTGAGCAAATCAGAGCAAGAACTACTGGTTGCCCATGGCGGTTTCCACGGCCTTGGTAATACCCGCTTTAAAAGCTCGACCAACCGTGCACCACGCAAGATCAGCCAAGGCAGCGACGGTGATATCCGCGCACTGCGCCTAGAATTGAAACTATTAGCCGATGTCGGCTTGCTTGGCATGCCTAGTGTCGGTAAATCGTCGATGATTACCGCCGTATCAGACGCCAAACCAAAGATCGCAGATTATCCGTTTACCACCCTGCATCCTAACCTCGGTGTTGTCCGTGTAGGCCCATTACAAAGTTTTGTGATGGCTGACTTACCTGGCTTAATCGCGGGTGCTGCACAGGGTCAAGGCTTAGGCATTCAGTTCCTAAAGCACTTATCACGCTGTCGTCTGCTACTACATTTAGTCGATATCGGTGATCTAGAATCGAATGGCCCGCCTTTGGAGCAATACAACACCATTGAAAAAGAGCTGCAAAGCTATGGTGAGTCCGTTTCCAACCTAGAACGCTGGCTGGTCTGTACGAAGTCTGATCTACTACTACCAGAAGAAGCAGAAGAACGGGTACAACAATTGGTCACAGATCTCGCGTGGGACGGCCCCTTATATACCGTTTCATCCAGCACCAGAGAAGGTCTGAAACAGCTTTGCTTAGATGTCATTACACAGATGAATCAGCATGAAGAAACAGCAGAAGAGTAGCGAGAACAAACCTCGCTGGGTCATAAAAATTGGCAGCTCTCTGGTCACTAATGATGGCCAAGGACTTAACCTAGCAGCGATTGATCGCTGGTGTGCGGATATAACCCAGTTACATCAACAGGGTTATGAAATCATTCTCGTGTCTTCTGGCGCAGTCGCCGAAGGTATGGCTAGATTGCAGTGGCAGGAACGCCCACGTGCACTACACGAACTCCAAGCCGCAGCTGCGATTGGCCAGATGGGCTTAATCCAAGCCTATGAACAGGCCCTACAAAAACGTAACCTACAAAGCGCGCAGATTTTACTCACGCACGAAGATTTGCGTGATCGCCAACGCTACATCAATGCCCGCTCGACCTTACAGACCCTTTTAAAGCTCAATGTGATCCCAGTGGTCAACGAAAATGATACCGTGGCAACCGAAGAAATTCGCTTTGGTGACAACGACAATCTAGCCGCATTAGTCGCTAATCTGATCGATGCTGACCATTTAGTGATCCTAACCGATCAGGTCGGTATCTTTGATCGCAATCCGAGTCAGTATGCAGATGCACAACTGATTCGCGAATGTAGCGCTCAAGAAAGCCGCCTAGACGCCGTGGCAGGCCCTTCACACCACAGCTTAGGTCGTGGTGGCATGGTGACTAAGGTCTCTGCAGCCAGACGCGCTGAACGCTCTGGAACGGCTACTATCATCACCTCTGGCCGCACCGAAGGGGCCTTGTTAGCGGTTGCTAGTGGTGAGTATGAGGGTACGTTGATACACCCAACCATCGAGGCCCTGACTGCACGCAAGCAATGGATTGCGAATCAATTACAGGCCGAAGGTAGTTTACATCTGGATGCAGGTGCAACACGCGTCCTACTTTCAGATGGCGCTAGCCTGCTTGCAGTCGGCATCACAGCGGTAGATGGTGAGTTCAAGCGGGGTGATTTGGTACATTTAATCGATCCCACAGGGAAAGAAATCGCGCGCGGACTGAGTAATTACAACAGTCAGGAAAGCCGAAAGATTGCTGGCCATTCGTCAGCAGCGATAGAGGAATTACTGGGTTATATCGATGAACCTGAGTTAATTCATCGGGATAATCTAGCCTTACTTTAGCGCGCTTAGGTAGCGCGCTAAGACGCTAATGCAAGCGTCTTACTTATAAAGTAGGCCTAAATCTAGATCAGTTAGCTAAATAAATTAAGCACTGATCGCACGAATACGTGCGTTTAAGCGGCTCTTATGACGAGCAGCCTTATTGCGGTGAATAATACCCTTGCTTACCGAAGCATCGATAACGGGGGTAGCCGCAGTGTAATTCTTTTGTGCAGTTTCAGCATCGCCAGCATCAATCGCTTTAACAACGTTTTTGATGTGCGTGCGAAGATTTGATCGTATGTTCACGTTATGTTGACGAGATACTTCCGCAGTGCGGGCTCGTTTACGTGCAGATGCGCTATTGGCCACGTATTATCCTTTTAAATGCAGTACTAGCTTATTGGGTCGCGTACTATGCGATCTCCACCTATAAATGTCAACCGCAGACATCACCACTAGGTATCGCTCAATAGAGCAACGCCAGGGGTGCTATTTAGCGAGTGATAGTTTAAGGTTTTTGCTGATAAATCAACTTGATAGCTTGTGACTAAACCTCCCTTAAAGGCGACCTTAACGGTCGGCGGCGCTACTTTTATCTCACGTATATTCGGATATGTGCGAGATGCCGTCATTTTCATCCTATTTGGTGCCAATGCCGGCACCGATGCCTTCTTTGTGGCCTTTCGCATCCCGAATTTTTTACGCCGAATCTTTGCTGAAGGCGCGTTTTCACAGGCTTTTGTGCCAGTGATGACCTCACATTTAAAGCAGGATAAGAGTGCATTTCGCCGTCTCATTGATCACAGCAGCGGCTTACTCAGCCTCGCTTTACTGTTTATCACGGCACTCGGCATGCTCACCGCCCCGTGGTTGATCACCTTATTTGCCCCTGGCTTTAACGATCCGACACAGCAACAGCTGGCGAGCGATATGCTGAGGATCGTCTTCCCCTACTTATTCTTTATATCATTGACCGCGATGGCGGCCAGCCTACTCAATGTGAAACAGCGTTTCGCCATCCCAGCGCTGACCCCGGTATTACTGAATGTTGCCTTGATCCTCGCAGCTATCTTCTTAGCCCCCAAGATGGCACAGCCGATTATCGCTCTAGCTTGGGGTGTATTCATTGGCGGTGCGGCGCAACTGGCCTTACAGATCCCATTCTTAATAAAAGAGAAATGTCTGCCGATACCCCGACTAACCGGTGCTAAGGCCGGGGTTAAGCGTATTGCAAAACTGATGTTGCCAGCCATTTTTGGTTCATCTATTGTGCAGCTGAACCTACTTATTAATACCGTCATTGCCTCTTTCCTAACAGTTGGCAGTATTAGCTGGCTATATGTCTCAGACCGTTTCGTAGAGCTGCCTTTAGCCATCTTTGGTGTTGCTATCGCAACCGTCCTATTGCCAATGCTATCGCGCCAATTCGTCACAGCAAACAGTGATGACTTTAATAACAGCCTACATTGGGCTTTACGCTTAACTTGTTTGTTTGCAATCCCGGCGACTGTTGGGCTGATCTTATTGGCTGAACCGATCATCATCAGCCTCATGCAATACCGTGCATTCACTGCATTAGATACACAGATGTCATCTCTCAGTCTGATCGCTTATGGCTTAGGCCTACCCGCTTTTATTGCCATAAAAATACTGGCCCCCGGATTTTTCGCACGCGAGAACACACGCACACCTATGCTGATTGGTGTCAGTGCCATCGGTGTCAATATTGCACTCAGCCTGTCTTTGCTCTGGCTCTGGCATCGACAAGAATGGATCGGCGCTCATGCCGGACTGGCCTTGGCGACCAGCCTAGCGGCTTACTTAAATGCATTTCTACTGTATCGCTGCTTACGCCAAGAACAGGTATTGAAACAAGACACTCGCTACTTGGGACTACTTTTTAAGATTGTTATTGCGACCCTAGTCCTGAGCAGCCTGTTACTGAGCCTCCTACCTGACCCTAGTCAGTGGGCGCAGTGGGGAGTGGTGATACGCGTTTTGGTTTTAACTGCCTTGATTGCCATAGCTGTGCTAGCGTATGCAGCCTCCTTATTCTTGCTCGGCCTACGCCCAGCGCAATTTAAATACCCCGCACCATAATTTGCTATGCGCTTAATACGAAGTTCAAACCAGCTGCCCGAGCTGAAGCAGCAGACCATTGCGAGTATCGGTAATTTCGATGGCTTCCACCTGGGTCATCAAGCCATTCTGCGTTATGCCAGCGAACAGGCACGAGAACGGCAGGCTAAATTAGCGCTATTGAGTTTTGAACCCACTGCAAAAGAATTTTTCCTGCGCGAACGGGCGCCCGCTCGCATCTACACATTACGCCAAAAATTAGAACTAGCGCAGGCGTATGCTGTTGATTATTTCGTTTGCCTACGTTTCAACCAGCAACTGGCCAACATGCCAGCTACCGACTTTGTGCGTGAGATCTTGTTTAAGGGCCTCAATATCCAACACCTTGTGGTCGGTGATGATTTCCGCTTTGGTCATCAACGTACCGGTGATTTAGCATTATTAGAGACCATGGGCGAAGAGCTTGGCTTTACTGTGCAAGACTGCCGCACCCTGCTACATGGCGAGTCTCGTGTGAGTAGTTCAGCGATCCGTGAAAAATTACAGGAAGGGCGTTTTGATCTTGTTGAGTCACTGCTAGGTCGAGCTTTTAGTATTAAAGGTAAGGTCTTTCATGGCGACAAACGAGGCCGTGCCATAGGCTTTCCAACGGCAAATATTTTACTACGTCGCAAAGTCCTACCGATTCGTGGTGTCTTTGTCGTAACCGCCTCGAATGGCCAGAATCATTGGCAGGGGGTAGCTAATGTCGGCAACCGCCCAACAGTGAATGGCCAACGCAACCAACTTGAAGTGCATTGTTTTGATTGCACAGAAGACCTCTATGGGCAAAACTTAGACGTCACTTTCTTACATAAGCTTCGAGACGAAAAGAAATTCTCTTCTTTCGAAGCCCTTAAACATCAAATATCATTAGATGTAGAGTCCGCACAGACCTACTTCAATCAATAACACTGCTATCTATCCTAGGAATACAACTGCTGTGACCGAGCAATACAAGAAGACCTTAAATCTGCCTAAGACTAGTTTTCCGATGAAAGGAAATCTGGCCAATCGAGAACCTGAGTTACTGAAGCAATGGCAGGAGATGGATATTTATCAGCGCATTCGAGAATTTAGTGCGGATTCAGATAAGAGCTTCATCCTGCATGACGGCCCACCGTATGCCAACGGCGACATCCATATCGGCCATGCGGTAAATAAGATCTTGAAGGACTTCATCGTCAAGAGTCGTACGCTGGAAGGTTATAACGCGCCATTGATTCCAGGCTGGGATTGTCATGGTCTGCCGATCGAAGTCATGGTGGAAAAGAAAAAAGGTAAGCCTGGCCACAAGATTACAGCCAAGGAATTCCGTCAAGCCTGTCGCGAGTACGCACAGCAGCAGGTTGACCGCCAACGCGAGGACTTTATTCGTCTAGGTGTGTTTGCCGATTGGCAAAATCCTTACCTGACGATGGATTACCAAGTCGAGGCCAATATTGCCCGCTCATTGGCTAAGATCATCGACAACGGTCATCTAGAAAAAGGTTTCAAGCCAGTCTACTGGAGTGTCGCTAGTGGCTCAGCCCTAGCCGAGGCGGAGGTTGAGTATCGTGATAAGACGTCCTACACCATTGATGTGCGTTTCACGCCGGTCGATCAGGCTGACTTCAAACAGCATTTTGCTGGTGCTAAAGCAGAGCTAGATGCGCACATCGTAATCTGGACCACAACACCTTGGACCTTACCGGCCAACCAAGCCGTCAGCCTACACCCCGAACTGCACTATGCCTTGGTCGAAGTCGAGTCGCGTGAATACCTCGTCATGGCGGAGGCCCTGGTTGAGTCTTCAATGCAACGTTATGGCATTGAAGATTATCGCATCGTTGCCAGCTGTGCTGGTGCGGCGCTGGAACACAGTGCACTACAACATCCTTTTTATGCCCGTAGTGTGCCTGTTGTTTTAGGTCAGCATGTCACCACTGAGGCAGGCACCGGTGCAGTCCATACAGCACCCGACCACGGTGTGGATGACTTTATCGTCGGCCAAGCCTATGGCTTAGGAACACTCAATCTAGTGAATGACAATGGCGTTTATCGTGAACAGGTTGAATTATTTGCTGGCCAACACGTACACAAAGTGGAAGTGAATATCATCGACACGCTGGTCACGGCCGATAAACTTGTCTTCCAAAGTAAAATCCAACACAGCTTTCCACATTGCTGGCGCACAAAAACACCATTGATCTTCCGCGCTACACCGCAGTGGTTTGTCAGCATGACCAAAAACAATTTACTGCAACGTTGCCAAGAAGAATTAGATAACGTCAGCTGGCTGCCTAGCTGGGGTAAGGCACGTATCACTAGCATGCTAGGCAACAGCCCAGATTGGTGTGTTTCACGTCAACGCACCTGGGGTGTGCCAATCCCATTATTTGTGCATAAAGAAACACAAGAACTACACCCAGACAGTAACGCGCTAATTGAACAGGTGGCATTACGTATTGAAAAGGAAGGCATTCAGGCTTGGTTTGATTTAGAGCCGAGTGATGTCCTTGGTGAAGAAGCAGCAGACTACAGCAAGGTCAGCGATACGCTGGATGTGTGGTTTGATTCTGGTGTCACGCATGAGTCAGTAGTGCGCGCAAATCCAGAACTGTCTTTCCCTGCCGACCTCTACTTAGAAGGATCAGATCAACATCGCGGTTGGTTCCAGTCTTCATTGAAGACCAGCATCGCGATGAATAACTGCGCACCCTACAAGACCGTTTTAACTCATGGCTTCACGGTCGATGCTCAGGGACATAAGATGTCCAAATCACAAGGCAATGTTATTGCACCACAAAAGATTTTTAAATCATTGGGTGCAGACATTTTACGACTATGGGTTGCCTCCAGTGACTTCAGTTCAGAAATGACGGTGTCAGATGAAATCCTAAAACGCACAGCAGACTCTTATCGTCGCATGAGAAATACCGTGCGCTATCTCTTGTCTAACTTAGACTCCTTTGAGCCTGCGACTGACTTAGTAGCGGATCAAGACTTACTTGCCTTAGATCGGTGGATCTTGCATCACACCGCACAGCTGCAAGAACAAGTACGTGCCCACTATGAAGCCTATGAATTCCATCAGCTGTATCAACTCCTACATAAGTTTTGCAGTATTGAGCTGGGCGGTCTCTACCTCGATATTATTAAAGACCGTGTTTACACCACAGTCAGCGATAGCCTACCGCGCCGTTCTGCACAAACAGCGGTCTATCATATTAGCCAAGCACTACTGCGCTGGTTAGCACCTATTCTTAGCTTTACCGCAGAAGAGGCCTATGCCCAACTACCAGGTGAGCGTAGTGACTCGGTCTTCTTGCAGCATTGGTATCAGGCCCTGCCACAGCTCAATAGTGACGATGCCATTAGTGAACAAGGTTGGATCAATATTTTTAATGTGCGCCAAGCGGCACTTAAGGTATTGGAAGGGAAACGTGAGGCTGGTGTTATTGGCGCCAATCTAAATGCAGCTATCGCAATTTTCGTACCCACCGATATTGAGCAATCACTAACTAAGCTCGGTGATGAACTTAGGTTTATCTTTATTACCTCTGAGGCCACGGTTGCAGGCTTAGATAAAGCCCCTGCCGACTGTGATGTCCTGACACTAGCGGATGACATTGAAATCAAAGTGCATGCTGCCGCCTCCAGTCATGAGAAATGTGTACGTTGTTGGCATCAGCGTTCAGATGTTGGCAGTCACACTGATCATCCTGAACTCTGTGGTCGTTGCGTGAGTAATGTGGACGGCGATGGTGAACAACGTCTCTATGCGTAACTGGCTACTCTTGATCGGCGTCTTAACTGCCGCCGATCAAATCAGTAAATATTTTGTCGTCAGCAATCTCAAATTTGCTCAAAGTATTCCGCTAATGCCTAATCTAAATATGACGCTGGTGTATAACGAAGGCGCCGCCTTTGGTTTTTTAGGCGATGCGGGGGGCTGGCAGCGTTGGTTGTTTAGCTTTATCGCAATAGGCGTCACCGGCTATCTTGTATTTTGGTTGCGCAGCTTAGATCAATCGCAAAAACGTTTGGCGCTAGCCATCAGCTTAATCATCTCTGGCGCTTTGGGTAATTTGATCGATCGTATCGTGCAGGCCAAGGTCACTGACTTTGTCGACTTTTATTATTCAAGCAGCAGCCAATGCATACCCTTTTTCTATCCGCTATCTGATTATATGGGTGGCCATAATTGTCATTGGCCCAGCTTTAACCTAGCCGATATATGCATTAGCCTTGGTGCGATCATTTTATTATTAGATGTTTTTCTTGAGAGTAGCAGCGATGAAAAAAGTACAGATTAAACTGGCTAACCCGCGCGGGTTTTGTGCGGGTGTCGATCGTGCCATCGAGATTGTAGAACGTGCCTTAGATCAATTTGGCGCGCCCATCTATGTCCGCCATGAAGTTGTACACAATCGATTTGTGGTCAATAACCTACGAGAAAAAGGCGCCGTCTTTGTCAACGAGCTAGAACAGGTACCAGATAGCTCCACCGTCATCTTCAGTGCACATGGTGTTGCACAAACGGTCAGAGAAGAAGCCAAGCAACGCGGCCTAACCGTGTTTGATGCAACCTGTCCTTTAGTGACCAAGGTGCATATGGAGGTTATTCGCAATTGCCGACAGGGACGCGATACGATTTTAATCGGTCATCGAGGCCACCCAGAAGTTGAGGGCACTATGGGTCAATATGATGAGGCGAATGGTGGCACGATCTATTTGGTTGAAACCATAGAAGACGTTACTAATTTGGCCTTAGATAATAATGATGAGCTTGCCTACGTCACCCAAACTACTTTATCGGTTGATGACACCAAAGACATTATCCATGCCTTGCAACAACGCTTTCCAAAAATCCAAGCGCCGAAGCGAGATGATATCTGTTATGCCACACAGAACCGCCAAGATGCGGTTAAAGACATCGTAGATGATTGCGACCTATTGCTGGTGATCGGCTCAAATAATAGTTCTAACTCTAACCGTCTAAAAGAGATCGCAAGTAAAAAAGGCATCGCTGCCTATCTTATCGACGACGCCAGTCAAGTTTCAGAACAATGGCTAGATGGCAGTAGTGTTATTGGTATTACTGCTGGCGCGTCAGCGCCTGAAATTTTAGTCCAGCAGGTGATGGAAAAAGTCTCGCGACTAAGTGATGCCGATGTGCGTGAGGTGGCTGGCGTAAAAGAAGATATTGCTTTTGCCTTACCCCAAGAATTACGAAACAAATTAACTGATTAAAATTACCACTTAGCTTCTGGGCTTTTACGGTTCTTTGAATCCAAACTGTAATGTAGTAACGCTGCATCTGCTTCTTTTGATGTCGCTTTTAATACCACACATTGATTGCTGCCATCGTCCTCACAGGCAAGTACGGTTATAAGATAGTAGCCGTTCTGCGAAACCACCGTTTTCTTATCACCCTCTGACTCATCAGAGCTTTTTAAATCTTGCCCTGTCCCCATATCGATTTGGTAGCGCTGATGTTGACTGTAGTAATTCTGCTGTTGTTGCATTAAGGCGAGCAAACTCTGCTGTGCATCCAAACGATAGATCCGCGCCCTGTACTGCTGGTAAAAAAACATAGCAGTAGCACTCAACATGGCAATGAGTGCAAGCACAATGACCAGCTCGATAAGATTAAAACCCTGACGCCCACCAGTATTGTCGGCTACACAAAGTGGCAGATTAAGTAGTGTCATAAAGAGACTTCCCGCCAACACCTGCACTATTTCGACCCGAGGCATAAAAGCTCACGGCATCGGTCGCATTACCCTTGGCGCGTAAGCTATAGCCGCTAGCTAGCGCTGACTGCCGCCATATCAAGGCTTCCTTAGCTGGCTCTCGTTGGCCACGAGGTAACTGATAGTCATGAAATAGAATCCAACCTAATTCATACTGTTCCTTGGTGCAGACGATGCCATCTTTACTTGGACAGAGACTCACGGTTTCAACTTGATGCAAGGCCTTGGATCGCGCCAAGCGCAGGCTGGTAATCAGGCCCTGCACATAATGATCTAAGCGATACTCAAGCACTATCGTGCTTGGTGAGAACGTAGCCGCACCGATAAGAATGAAAAGAATAGCCATGCTAAGAATTAACTCTAACAGCGAATAAGCTGCCGACATCATTTGCACTCCTTGACCTTAAGGGCTTACCACTTGAAGGAGTAACAAGCTTAACTTGCAGGGGGGTGTATTGTCGCCGAAGCTTGTGCGCTTCTGCTCAGTGACTATTACTAGCTGAACTATGTGCGCTATATGAACTAAAAATAATGCGGCTCAGTAGCGCCACAGACTGGCCATCAGTGTTGCACTGATGGCCACAATTTTTTTATGCCTTATCCTTCGTTTTTCTGACTAGCTGCGGCCGAGGTTTTTATCATCTTTTTCATGATGCCAATAGCGACATCCAAGACCACATCTTTATCTTTTTCAGCACGCACTGAGATCACTTTACCTGCAGTGCCCTGACTCACTTCTTCATTGTTTTCGAGATGCCCCTCTAAATCAACTTCTCGCACAAATTCATTTGCTTTTTTAACTTCGCCACTCACCTTGTTAGTCACCTCAATGGCTATATCAGGGACAATCCCAGAGTTCTGAATAGAACGGCCTAATGGTGTGAAGTAACGCGCTGTTGTTAGTTTAAGCGCTGCATTTTCTTGTAACGGTAATACCGTCTGCACAGATCCTTTACCAAATGATTTTGAGCCGACTAAGGTTGCACGCTTATGATCTTGTAAGGCACCGGCAACAATTTCTGAGGCCGAGGCCGAGCCCTCATTAATTAAGACAACAACAGGTAGACCCTGTAGCTTATCTGGAGTGCCTGCACTATATTTTAATGCTGCATCGGCTGCACGTCCTTCGGTATACACAATCAGCTCACCATCATTGAGGAAGATATCAGAGACACCAACAGCACCCGTCAGCACACCGCCAGGGTTATTACGTAGATCAAGCACCACACCGCGCAAATCATTACCTGCCTTCGCTACCAATGAATCAACTGCTGCAAATACATTCCGTGTTGTCTTAGACTGGAAGCTAGTAACGCGAATATAGCCGATGTCATCATCCAGCAATCTATTGCGCACACTCTTAATTCGAATGACGTCGCGCATCACTGGAATATCAATAGGTGCAGCCTCACTTTCACGTACAACTTTTAACACCAAGGTGGTGCCGGCTGCGCCGCGCATTAATTTAACCGCCTGACTTAAACTCATCCCTTTTACTGATTTATCACCTAACTGGATAATTAAGTCGCCCGCTTTAACACCAGCACGATACGCTGGTGTGTCATCAATTGGGGCAATGACTCGAATGAATCCCCCCTCGAGACCAACCTCTATACCGAGGCCGCCAAATTCTCCCGAGGTGCCAATTTGAAGCTCACTAAACTCATCTTCACCTAAAAAACTAGAATGCGGATCCAAGCTAGCGATCATGCCGCGAATGGCACCTTCAATCAGCTTATGGTCATCCACTGCCTCAACATAGTCACGTTTGACGCGTGCATAGACATCAGTAAAGAGGCGGATATCAGCTAGCGGCAAGGGCTCTTCAGCTTCTGCTTTTGCCAGCACTTGATGGCTTAGGGTCAAGGTCACACCGAGACTAAGGCCTAAGACCATAGCCATCGTCATATTCTTAAAATCTTTCATCCGTAATGCTCCAAAAGCTCGGCCCAAGAGAATGCTTGAGTAAACTAAATTCTATGCTTCTCAGTGTAACGACATCTATCGATTAACGAAACAGATGCGCCTATACCACGCACAGGATAGGTAGTCGTTAATCATTTATGGCCATAAAATGGCTTAGCCACACCATTTATCGGGATTTAATGGCTGACCTTTCTGGCGAATCTCAAAATATGTTTTGGCTTCTCGACTACCGCCTGAATCACCAACCATAGCGATCACCTCGTTTCGTTCGACCATTTCGCCAACTTCTTTATATAGGCCCTCAGCATGCGCATATAAACTCATATAACCATCCCCATGATCAATGATCATGAGCCAACCATAGCCTTTAAACCAATCAGAAAAGACCACCTTGCCAGCATAGACAGCATGAATTTGTTTACCTCGCTCTGAACGGATGGTGACGCCTTCCCATTTTAATTGATTCGATTGTTGCTGCCGTGTCTGACCAAAACGATTTTGTAGACGTCCCTTCACCGGCCAGGACAATTTGCCACGTTGTTTTGCAAACTGCTGATCTGGCAATGATTCTTGGCGTAGCTTTTTCAATAACTTTTCTAAGGCATGCCGTGCTTTTGTCTGTGCCTTTAACTGCCGTTGATCATTTTCTATATAACGCATCAAAACGGCTTGAGCATCAATTTTTTGCGTCCGTGCTTGCTCTAAAATTTTAGTCTGCCGTTGCTGATCGCCCAGAACCACTTGCAGGGTAGCGCGTTGCTCATTAACCACTAGGATCTGTGCTGCGATTTTTTTTGAAAGAACTGCCAGCTGTTTTAATTCTTGATTACGCGCGTCTTGAATATAGCGATAAAACATTCGATCCCGCCCCGAGTAGGCCGGATTGATTTGCGCTAAAGCCATCTTCCATTCACTCAGTTGATTATCTAAATAATACAGACGTAATTGCTGTTTTAGGCTTTGATACTGTTGCTGAATATCTTGCTGAATAAGCTCATCTTGATTTCCTAAACGCAATAAACTGTTTTCCAGTTTAACCCTCTGTGCCGCAACAGCACGCATATTTTTATGTAGTTTACCCAGCTCTTGATCCAGAGAGAGCGTTTCCTGTTCCAGTTGATGCTGATCAGCACTGCTTTTTTTCAAGCGTATTTGTAACTCTTTGATCACCTGAGCAATATGTGAAAGTTCATCTTGGGCTTGCTTCAAGGTCTCTGTCGCTGTCGCTGAGAGACAAAAACAGGCACTCATGAGCAGCAGCACTAATAACAGCTGAATCCGCTTTAGGCCGAGCTTAATCATGGGCTAAGGGCCCTTGTTTAATCACTATCAGTACTCCCAGACTGGTGTTAACTATCATTAGTGTATTAATAGTTTATAATACGCTTTCTTTTGATTTTAACGGAAAAATCATAGTGTCAGACAATAGTTTTGTAACTCTCAGCCAAGAGGACCTCATGGCTAGAGAAGAAGATATAGAACAGGCATCTCGCTCGCTAAAAGCCATGTCTCATCCATTACGTCTTAAAATTCTATGCGTGCTCGGAAATCAAGAACAAAGCGTACAACACATCGTTGAATGTGTTGGTACTTCGCAAAGTAACATCTCACAGCACTTGGCCATCCTCCGGGATAAAGGCATTTTGAAATCACGTAAAGATGCCAACCGAGTATTTTATAAAGTCGGTGATGAAGGCACACTTCAGCTCATCGAGATGATGCAGAACGTTTTCTGCTCTGCACAACATTAAATCACACCGCCTCACTTCGAGGCAGTAACCAGCAAAGGAACATCGCGCCGTGACGACGCCCTATTCTGAATTCATCAGTACTAATTTTATTTTATTTGCAGCTCTTGGCATTGTTCTAGCGCTGATCTTACGTATGGAAATTAAGCGCGCGCTACGTGGCTTTAAAAGTGTTACACCAAAAGAAGCGGTCATGTTAATTAATAAGGAAGAAGCAATCCTAATTGACGTGCGTGAAGACAATGAGCTTGCTCAAGGTTTCATTCGTGGTGCTAAACACTTCTCGCTCAGTGTTCTGAAACAACGCGTAGACGAGCTCAAGGCCCATAGTGAGAAGCCTGTGATCGCATATTGTCGTACCGGCAATCGATCAATGACGGCCTGTGAAATTCTAAAGAAAAACAACTTTAACAACATTATGTCTCTACGCGGTGGCCTAGAAGCCTGGCGGACTGACAACCTTCCGGTGGTAAAAAAATGACAGATAACAAGGCAAAGGTAGTAATTTATAGCGGACGGCTTTGTACTTATTGCAACGCTGCAAAACGATTGCTTGAGAAAAAAGGTGTAGCTTTCGAAGAGATCATGATCGATGCCGACGATAGCGTACGCGCTGAAATGGAACAACGTAGTGGACGCCAATCTGTACCACAAATCTTTATTGGCGATGTTCATGTTGGTGGCTATGACGATCTAGCTGAATGCCATCGTGAAGGTAAATTAGACGAATTGTTAGCGTCTTAAGTCGGCATTAGCTATATAGTTACTGCTTATTTCTTGAGGTATAGCCGTGAGCGAACAAAAAGAACAATTTGAGATTCAAAAATTATTTGTGCGCGACCTGTCCTTTGAGTCGCCTCAAGCGCCCGTCATTTTTACCGAACAATGGCAGCCTAGCACAGACGTCAATCTCAGCAGTCGATTCGATGAACTAGGTGATGATCACTACCTAATCGACCTTAAAATACACATCACTGCGAAACAAAACGATAAGGTCTCTTTTCTTATCGAGGTGGTGCAATCGGGTATCTTCTTAATCAAAGGTTTTGCACAAGAGCAACACGATCAATTGCTGAATAGTTATTGTCCAAACACTCTATTCCCATTCGCACGAGAAGTAATTTCAGAGTCTGTAACTAAAGGTGGTTTTCCGCCATTAGTGTTAGCGCCGGTTAATTTTGATGCTCTCTATGCACAAAAATTAGCCCAGGATGCAGAAGACAGCTCTAATGCTTCGACCAAGCATTAGTCGTTAATAACGCTAGCTACAGATGGCTACTAACCCAACAATTGTGGTTCTCGGTGCCGGTGCCTGGGGTACCGCTCTAGCGATTCATCTGGCACAAATCGCGGACCATGGTGATGTATTGTTATACGGCCGTGACGACAACAACATGCAGCAAATGGCAGCAGCACGTGCCAATCAGCGTTATCTCCCCAACATCAGTCTGCCCGACCGGTTAAAGCCCTCCAGTGACCTTATCCACTGCGTAGCACAGGCCAACTATATTGTGGTCACCATCCCAAGTACTGCCATGCGTACGACGCTACAAGCGATTCACAAACATGCAGGCGATCAGCTACGTGGTGTTATTTGGGCCAGCAAAGGCCTAGAACAAGAAACCGGCAAGTTTTTCCATCAGGTCGCGGCCGAAGAACTTGATGCACAACTACCGATTGCACTGTTATCAGGCCCTTCTTTTGCTAAAGAGGTCGCTCTTGGCCTGCCAACCGCTGTGACCATTGCCAGTGCAGATGCTGACTTTAGTCGTGACTGCGCCAAACTATTCCATCATGGTGCCTTTCGCGCCTATTCCAGCACCGAATTAACAGCCGTTGAGATTGGTGGCACGTTTAAAAACATTCTTGCGATTGCCGCCGGTATTGTTGATGGCCTGCAGTTTGGGGCCAACGCACGTGCCGCTTTAATTGCTCGTGGTGTCGCCGAAATGATTCGATTTGGACGGGCACAAGACGTGAATTTAGAGGCCTTGGTTGGATTATCTGGTATCGGTGACATCATTTTATCCTGCTCGGATGATCAATCACGCAACCGACGTTTGGGGCTTGGCCTAGGTCAAGGTCAGACCCTAGCCTTGATAGAGGCCGAGATAGGCCAGGTATTGGAAGGTAAACATGCCGCCAAAGTGATTCATCAATTGGCCCAGCGCGATCACTTAGAGCTACCGATCAGCTCAGCCGTCTATGCCGTCTTATTTGAAGGCTTAGCCCCTAGCCAGGCGGTAGAGACCCTGCTGGCACGTTCATCACGTGATGAGTGCGATTAAAGCCTGCTAGATTAAATCGAGCCTTCAAAATCAAGCTGGCGCCACGCCTCGTATAAACAAACCGCAACACTGTTTGATAAGTTCATACTGCGACTTTCTGCCAACATTGGTATACGCAAGATCTGATCGTTCTCTAAGCTATCCAGAACACTGTCCGGTAGGCCGCGCGTCTCTGGGCCAAACAATAAGGCATCACCTGGAGCAAACTTAGCGGCTGTATGTGCCGTGCTGCCTTTGGTAGATAATGCGTACAGGCGCGCATAATCGAGCTGGCTGAGGCATAATTGCAGACTGGAGTACTGCTCGACCGTATTCCAATCAAGATAATCCAGGCCTGCCCTACGCATGCGCTTGTCATCAAGCTCAAAGCCCAAGGGTTGGATCAAATGTAGCTTACAACCGGTATTCGCACACAGGCGCATAATGTTACCTGTGTTGGGTGGAATCTCCGGTTCATATAAAATTATGTGAATCATGACTTCTGTAGATCAAACTATACTCAGTAGCGACTTTTGCGGTATGCATTTGCAGACACCGCTAGTCTTGTTATCCGGTTGCGTTGGCTTTGGCCAAGAATTTACGCGTGTGGCAGGTTATTCCAATAATGACATTGGCGCCATCTGTTTAAAAGGCACGACTCTAGAGCCTCGCTTGGGCAACCCTGCACACCGTGTCGCCGAAACGCCAGCTGGCATGCTCAATGCCATTGGCTTACAAAACCCAGGTGCACATGTCGTAGTGCGTGATTATCTGAGTAAACTCGATTTCAATGAAACACGTTATATCGCTAATGTCTCTGGATCAACATTAGAGGAATATACCGAAGTCACACGTATCTTTGATGACTCAGATATTGATGCTATCGAGATCAACATCTCCTGCCCCAATGTAAAAGAAGGCGGGGTCGCCTTTGGCAATGACCCTGACATGTCTGCCCGTGTAGTTGCAGCTTGCCGCAAGGTGACTAATAAACCCTTGATCACCAAGCTATCTCCCAATCAGACCGATATTGCCGCCAATGCGCGTGGCTGTATTGAAGCCGGTAGTGACGCCTTTGCCGTGATTAATACTTTGATGGGTATGGCCATTGATATCGATAGCCGCCGACCTATCATTGGCAATAATCAGGGCGGCCTATCCGGACCTGCAATCAAACCAATTGCGCTATTGAAAGTGCATCAGGTCTACCAGGTGTGTAAAGCGCATAACATCCCAATTCTAGGCCAGGGTGGGATTAGTTCAGGTGAGGATGCCTTAGAATTTATTATTGCAGGTGCTAGTGCCGTCGGCATTGGTACGGGTCTGTACTATGATCCACTCTGCTGTAAAGCCATTAATAAAACCATTAGCAATTATCTGCAACAGCACAATCTATCATCGGTCACTGAGCTGGTAGGTAGCTTGAGCCTAAACGCTTAAGCTAGACTGACCAACCCAACTATGGTGTTACTCCACCGCTGTATTCATACATCTGAAGTTCTTGGATTTTACGTGTGAGTGTATTTCGACCCCAACCCAATAGTTTAGCTGCTCGCTGTCTCTTGCCCCCTGATTTTCTCATCGCAACTTCAATCAAGGTACTTTCAAACTGAGCAACAGCATCACTTAAGATATCTATCTCGCCACTATCTAGTTTATGCTCAGCCCATAAGGTAAGTTGTTTTTTCCAGTCACCATTAGTCTCAATGTGAATCGTATTTTCTCGCAATTCAGTAGGCAGATCTTCCATATGAATGCTCTTTCCAGATGCCATCACCGTCAACCAGCGCGCTACGTTCTCCAACTGCCGCACATTACCCGTCCAATCTAAATTACTCAGATAGCGAGTTACTTCTGGTTCTAATTGCTTACCTTCAACACTCAATTCATTAGCGGCTGCGTGTAGGAAATGCTTTAACAAGACTGGAATATCTTCACGTCGCTCACGCAATGCTGGCACTTGAATACGGATAACATTCAATCGATGCATTAAATCTTCACGGAACTGTCCATTCTCTACGAGGGCAGCTAGATCCTGGTGTGTTGCAGCAATAATACGTGCATCGACATGAATAGGTTCATGACCACCCACTCGATAGAACTGACCATCCGATAGCACGCGCAACAGACGCGTTTGTAAATCGGCAGGCATGTCGCCGATCTCATCTAAAAATAAGGTGCCACCATCAGCCTGTTCAAAACGCCCGCGACGCAGAGTTTGCGCGCCCGTAAAGGCACCCTTCTCATGGCCAAACAATTCAGACTCAAGTAAATCTTTTGGTATCGCTGCCATATTTAAGGCAATAAATGGTTTTTGTTTTCGTACTGAATGAGTATGTAGTGCCTTCGCCACTAACTCTTTACCAGTACCTGTTTCACCATTAATCAGCACCGTAATACTGGAAAGAGAAAGCCTACCAATAGCACGAAAAACATTTTGCATCGCCTGTGATTCACCAATGATCTCAGGCATTTCTTCTATCACTGCATCAGAGACTAATGTATCGCTATCATCAACACAGGCACGCTTAGCAAGCTCAACCACCTCGTTCACGTCGAACGGTTTAGGTAAATACTCAAAGGCACCATTTTGGTATGCAGTGACTGCATTATCCAAATCAGAGTGTGCTGTCATAACAATAATAGGCATTTCTGGATTTTGTGTTTGCACCTTTTTTAGAAAGTCTAATCCGTCCATTCCTGGCATACGAATATCAGTCACAATAACCTTTGGTGTACTGGTAGATAATGCCTGCATGGCACTCTCTGCCATCTCAAATGTGGTGACCTCAAAATCAGCTTTAGATAGTGCTCGATCTAGCACCCAGCGAATTGATTGATCGTCATCGATAACCCAAACATCATTTTTCATTTCATTTATTCCTCTATTATCCTAGTGCGCATCGATTGGCAGTAGGATTCTAAATTCTGTGTGTCCAGGCTCTGAATCAAATTCAATGAGACCGTTATGTCGGTTGATCAACATTTGTGAAATCGCCAACCCTAGACCACTACCATTAGATTGACCCGACACCATCGGGAAAAATATTTGATCTCTTATTTCGTCAGGCACACCAGGACCGTTATCGATAATGCTGATACAGGCAACTAATTTATATAATTTGCTAGCGATTGTGTGGCGTCGCAAGACGCGCGTCTTAAACATAACCATGCCGTTCCCGGCCAAGGCTCGAATGGCATTACGTGTGATATTTAAAACTGCTTGTACTAGTAGGTCTCGATCAAACTTTATTTCTGGGATACTGGGGTCATAGTCAAAGCGCAGAGTAATGGACTGTGCATTTTCAATTGCGGTTAGCCCTAGGACATGTTGCAGGACCTCATGAATATTATGGTACTGCTTATTCGGCACCATATTCGGCCCAAGCATTTGGTCGACTAACTTATGCAGACGATCAGCTTCTTTGATAATAATCTTGGTGTATTCCACCAACTCAGGATCATTCAATTCATTCTCTAATAACTGCGCAGCACCCCGCAGGCCGCCCAGTGGATTCTTAATCTCATGCGCCAAACCACGAACGATATTATGTGCTGCCTTATGCTCATGGATTAAGGAACTGTCTTTGCTGATTTTCAGATGTCTATCTAGCGAACTGAGCTCGACTAAAGCCATATTTTCGCCATCTTCACACAGTGGATTAATGGCGCACGCCACTGTGATCTCATTATTATTAGATAGGCTTAATGCAAGTTCGCGTTCTGACCAAGCTGATTCAGACTGAAATGATTCAGCGATCAATTCCAGCAACGTGTGCTCACCTTTAGCCAGTAACGATGAAAACATCTCATTTTTTACTCGATTCAAGCTGATGTTAAACATAGTCTCGGCAGCCAAGTTCATAAACTCGATGCGTTGTTCTGAATTGATCAAAACGAGGGCCGCAGATTGGTGCTCAACAATGGTGGTGTGTAAATGATCAGACATATCGTTATATATGCAATTTCCGAACCAAAATATTTCTATTGGTAGATTTATATGAAAACCCTTACGAAAGCGGTTTAAAACAAGGCTATTCGAGTATGAAAGGCATGATTTAACGCTAGACCTACCCAACCAGACCCCACTAACCCATCTGTTTCCCTTTCTCTTTCACAGCCATTATCGACAGTATGCACCATTTTGGTGCGATAGCTACCATATGACTTTCCGCTGGGTAAAAAAAAACGCTCCAAATGGAGCGCTTTTTTATTAGCCCCCTGCGTTAGACAGAGGACCAGCAATATTCTCGTTAGAGAATCTTAACAGCTGTAGTACATCTCAAACTCAATAGGATGTGCCGCCTGACGTAGCGCAGTCACTTCTTCCATCTTCAAGTCGATGTACGCATCGATCATGTCATCGGTAAACACACCACCTGTAGTCAAGAACGCACGATCTTCATTAAGTGCAGCTAAGGCTTCATCCAATGAGGCCGCTACTTTCGGAATAGCCGCATCTTCTTCTGGTGGTAAGTCATACAAGTCTTTATCTTGCGCCGGACCTGGATCGATTTGATTTTGGATACCATCAAGGCCTGCCATCATCATCGCTGCAAAAGTTAAGTATGGGTTTGCCGCAGCATCACCAAAACGAACTTCAATACGACGTGCCTTAGCATTTGCCTCATAAGGGATACGAATTGAAGCCGATCGGTTACGTGCTGAGTAAGCCAGCATAACTGGTGCCTCAAAGCCTGGAACCAAACGCTTGTAACTATTAGTCGAGCCGTTAGCGAAGGCATTAATTGCTTTAGCATGCTTCAAGATACCACCAATGTAGTACAAAGCAGTCTGCGAAAGATTACCGTAGCCGTCACCAGCAAATAGGTTTTCACCATCTTTAAATAACGATTGGTGTACGTGCATACCACTACCGTTATCACCAACTAGTGGCTTCGGCATAAAGGTCGCTGTCTTACCGTAGTTATGGGCAACATTTAAGACTGCATACTTTAGGATTTGGTTTTGATCAGCACGAACAGTCAATGTGTTAAATCGAGTACCAATTTCACACTGACCTGCAGTTCCCACTTCGTGGTGATGCACTTCGACTTCAACACCCATCTCTTCCAATACCTGACACATAGCGCCACGTACGTCTTGTAGTGAATCAACTGGAGGCACTGGGAAGTAACCGCCTTTCACACCTGGGCGATGGCCAATGTTGCCGTCTTCATAAGCTTTATTAGTATTCCAAGAGGCTTCGTCTGAATCGATAGCAAATGAAGCGCCACCTATAGTATTACTCCAACGAACATCATCAAATACAAAGAATTCTGGCTCTGGACCAAAATAAGCTGTGTCACCAATTCCGGTGCTCTTCAAGTAAGCTTCTGCACGCTTAGCTACCGAGCGTGGATCACGCTCATAACCCTCCATCGTAGTTGGCTCAAGAATGTCACAGCGAATAATTAGCGTAGGATCTGCGAAAAAGGGATCCATCACGGCAGTATCAGGCTCTGGCATTAATACCATGTCAGATTCATTAATACCTTTCCAACCTTCGATAGAAGAACCATCAAACATTTTACCGTTTTCAAATACCGCTTCATCAACTGTACTCGCTGGCACAGTTACGTGTTGTTCCTTACCTTTCGTGTCGGTGAAACGGAAATCGACGTATCGAACGTCGTTATCACTAATCATTTTTAAAACGTCACTGGCGGACATCGAGTCACTCCTAAATAAATTAAATTCAAATCAAAGCCACAGGCCCATGGCTGCGATACGCACGCCATCCTGTTTTTATTCTACTAAACCTTAAGCACAATACGTGCCATAGCAGAAGGTAGCTTACTGTAGCCATTTTTGGAAGCCTCTAGACTAAATTGCTGGGCCGACTGCACCAAAAAAGTGCCTGCTCGTCGGTTAGCGCCTTATTATAGTGCAATCAATTTTAGCCACCTTCTTTTAAACGCTACAACACTTGGCTCTAAGACCACCACCCGATCTGACCGCTCTACTGCAGCATGATCTTGTACAGGACTAAAACTAGCTTTCTATTCAAGATTTAACAAAAATGATATTGTTGGTTTTGACGTAACGAAAGAAGCACAAAGTCGACATCGTGTTATTAGTGTTTTAGTACAACCGCTATCTATAGCGTGCTTGCACAGGATTAGGAAGATCCTTTGATAATACATAGGAAGGTCTCCCCATGGATTGGGGCTGTCTCGACAAGGATGTCGATTGACAGAGTTCCGACCAGAGCCTCTAACGGCCACAATCCGCACTAAGTTCTCGACCTAAAATCAGAAAAGTTCACACCTACGCGGCAGATAGCTTACAATCCTACGCTTTATAGCCAGTTTTAATTCCGTGAGCGCAACTACCAGCTTTCAACAACTCATTCTGACTCTGCAGCAGTACTGGGCCCGACAAGGCTGCAGCCTGCTTCAACCCCATGATCAAGAAATGGGGGCGGGGACGTTTCATAGTGGCACCTTCCTCAGAGCCATCGGCCCTGAGCCGTGGCGTGCGGCGTACCCACAACCCTGCAGAAGACCTACTGACGGACGCTATGGTGAAAACCCAAATCGCTTGCAGCACTACTATCAATTCCAAGTCATTCTCAAGCCTTCGCCTGAAAACATCCAAGAGCTGTATCTAGACTCACTACGTGAGCTGGGAATTAATCCTCTTGAGCATGACATTCGCTTTGTTGAAGATAACTGGGAATCACCAACCTTAGGTGCCTGGGGTATTGGCTGGGAAGTTTGGCTAAACGGCATGGAAGTTTCACAGTTCACTTATTTTCAACAGGTTGGCGGCTTGAGTTGTAAACCGATCAGTGGCGAGATTACTTATGGGCTAGAACGTCTGGCGATGTACCTACAGGGTAAAGAAAGCATTTACGATCTGCGTTGGAATGATAGCGACACGCATCCGGTAAGCTATGCAGATGTCTTCTTACAAAGTGAGATCGAGCAGTCCAAATATAATTTTGAAGAGGCCAATACTGAGCAATTATTTAGCGCCTTTGATGCCAATGAAAGTGAATGCCTGCGTTTGCTGGAAAAAGAATTATCGTATCCAGCCTATGAGCGCATCCTAAGTGCCTCACATCTATTCAACTTGTTAGATGCTCGCCAGGTCATTTCAGTTACTGAACGACAACAATATATTTTACGCATTCGCACGCTAGCACGAGAAGTAGCCCAGAGTTTCCTTGCTAGCCGCGAGCGCTTAGGCTTTCCTTTACTTAAGGAGCAGCCATGAGTGAATCAAAAGCTCTTGAGCCACAAGATCTACTGATTGAGCTAGGCTCTGAGGAACTGCCGCCCGCCACACTGACCCAACTCAGCCAGGCCTGGCAAGCGGCATTAGCTGAGCAGTTCAAGCAACAGGGTCTGGCCTTTACGCAAATTACTTCTTTTTATACACCGCGCCGTTTAGCGGTGATCGTCCATCAGTTAGCCACGCGTCAAGAAGATCAAATGATTGAGCGCCGAGGTCCCGCGCTAAAAGTTGCCTTTGATGACGAGGGTAATCCAAGTAAAGCATTACTGGGATTTTGCAAGTCCAGCGGCCTAACGGTTGAAGACCTGCAAGAGATTGAAACGGATAAAGGAACTTGGCTGTATGCAAAAAGCCTACGCAAAGGCTTAGCCCTTGATGATTTAATCCAAGATATTATTGAGAAAAGTCTGGCCGCTTTACCTATCCCAAGACTGATGCGTTGGGGGGTAGGCGAGCACGAGTTTATTCGCCCACTGCACTGGCTGACCTTGCTATACGGCGAACGCAGCCTTACGTGTACGATTAAAGGTATAGATGCCGACTGCGTCACCTATGGTCATCGCTTCCATGCGCCAGCAGCGATCAAACTCAAGAGTCCGGCCGACTATGAATCTGCTCTATCCGTGGCTCAAGTAATTGCCAGTTTTGAACAGCGCAAACAATCCATTCTAGATCAGCTGAAAACTATCAGCGATGATTTAGATGCTGTTTTAGATTATGAAGACAGCCTGCTTGAAGAGGTCTGCAATCTGGTCGAATACCCGAATGCAATCATTGGTCAGTTTGATGCTAAGTTCCTCGACATCCCACAGGAAGTCTTAGTCGTCACCATGCAAGAGTCGCAGCGTTATTTCCCACTCTACCGCAAAGATGACCAGCGTTTGTTGCCTCAGTTCATCACCATCGCAAATATTAAGAGCACACGCCCTGAAGTGATTCAGCAGGGTAATGAGCGCGTCATCCGGCCACGTTTTGAGGATGCTGAATTTTTCTGGCAGCGTGATAAAACACAAAGCTTAGAAAGTCGGGTCGATAAGCTAAACGGCATATTATTCGAGAAAAAATTAGGCAGCATTGCTGATAAGGGCAAACGCAGTGCTGAGATTGCGACCACACTCGCAACAAAATTTGGCATCAATGCCAAGTTGGCACAGCGTGCTTGCATGCTATGTAAGTGTGATCTTATGACTGAGATGGTCACTGAGTTTCCAAAACTACAAGGCATCATGGGACGTTATTATGCACAGCATGATGGCGAAGATGAATCGCTTGCAGTCGCTATTGAAGAACATTATTGGCCGTTAAAGTCAGGGGCGATAATCCCTAGTAGTCAGCTAGGCCAGGTGGTTGCATTAGCAGATCGAATAGATAGCTTGTTGGGTATTTTTGCTAGCGGCAAAAAACCATCTGGTGTGAAAGATCCCTATGCACTGCGCAGGGCAGCCTTAAGTCTGGTGCGCATCACCATCGAAGGTGAACTTGAATTTGATCTTAATCATTTATTACAACAAGCCGCTGCACTGTTGCCTAAGACGCTACAGAACGATGAGCTAGTAAGCGACGTCGAAGCCTTTATCCTCGATCGCATGCGTGGCTATCTGGTTGAACAGGGACTCAATAAAGATTGCTTTGAAGCAGTACTCGCAAGCCGTGAAACCCTGACAGGATCTGCTGCATCACTCAGCCTATTTGATTGCTATCAACGCAGTCTAGCTGTATCCGGTTTCCGCTCTATGCCAGAGGCTGCTAGCTTGACTGCATCCAATAAGCGTATCGGAAATATTTTGAAAAAAATCGATAGCAGTGAAGTCGTTGCATTAGATGCTGCGGCATTAACCAGCACTATCGAACAAAAGCTCTGTGCCAGCTTGGATCAAATTGAAACCAGCGTTGAGGCAATGGTACAGCAGCGGCAATATACAGAAGCCTTACATACGCTGGCACAACTAAAAGAGGACGTCGATAACTTCTTTGAAGAGGTGATGGTGATGCATGAAGATCTCGCCATTCGAGCCAACCGTATCGCCTTAGTTGCACGCGTACATAGACTCTTTACCGCAGTTGCGGATATTGCGGTATTACAGGTTTAGAACAAGATGCGTGCGGTAATCATAGATCGCGATGGTGTTATCAATCACAATCGATCTGACTACGTAAAACAGGCCTCAGAGTGGCAGGCGATTGATGGTAGTTTGGAGGCAATCGCACGTCTTTCTCAAGCCAAATTTAAAGTGTTTATCGCCAGCAACCAAGCGGCCATTGCCCGTGGTCTATTCGATCATTCCGACCTACACCGTATCCATCGCAAGATGCTACATGAACTAGAGGCCTTAGGCGGGGGTGTCGATGGCTTTTTTTTCAGCCCAGTAATGCAGGGACCTTGTCGTAAACCGAATCCAGGGATGCTCTTGGATATCGCCTCTCGTACCGGCGCGAAGCTGGCAGAGACACCATTCATCGGTGATAGCCTGAAAGACCTTCAGGCGGCAGAACGTGCTGGGGCAATGCCTATGCTGGTACGCACCGGTAACGGCTTAGAGACTTTAACTAAGCCCGAAATGCCCAGCAATGTTAAGGTCTTTGATGACCTCGCTGCTGCCGTCGCCCACATACTTCAAGAGTAAGCCATGCTAACTATCATACGCTCTAGTTTATTATTACTCGGCATGATCGTAGCGACGATTTTATATTCCCTGCCTTGCGTTATAGCGCGTCTATTGCCTTATCGCCTTTGCTTTAGATTTATTTCCAGTTGGTGTGCCTTCAATACCTTTTGGGCACGTTTAGTCTGTGGTGTCCGTTATGAGATCCAGGGCTTAGAAAAGATCCCTGAGCAATCCTGCGTCATCATGTCCAATCATCAATCAACTTGGGAGACCTTAGCCTTTCCTGGCATCTTCCCAACACTGACTTGGGTGATAAAAAAAGAATTACTAGCGCTACCCTTTTTTGGCTGGGGTATTGGTGGCACACAACCGATTGCCTTAGATCGTAAAGCAGGCAAACGGGCATTAATTGAATTGGTTAAGGATGGCCGTAAGAAACTGGCATTAGGCCGTTTTGTATTACTTTTCCCAGAGGGCACTCGAATGCCCTTTGAGAAGCCTGGCAAACTCAAGGCTGGTGGCTTTTTACTGGCAACCAAGGCGGGCGTACCGGTACTACCAGTCGCGCATGATGCTGGACGCTTATGGCCAAGCAAGGGGTTTCTAAAGCAGGCCGGAACCGTGCGCGTAATCATTGGTGACTGCATCAGCAGTGAAGGTAAAAGCGCAGAAGAGTTACGTGATGAATACGCACAATGGCTGACTCAGGCTCGTCAGACCCTAGCCGATCAGCAAGCCGCAGCAGAAAACAGCAACTAACTCTTTGGCTTTATCTGATTCCAAAGCCTAAGGACTAGGGTTTGGAATACGCTGCTGAATCGCCTCGATCTCCGCACACACCGTTTCACTTAAACTGACTTCGATACTGGCAATATTTTCTTTTAATTGCTGCAAAGTAGTCGCCCCGATAATATTGCTACTAACGAACGATCGCGAATTAACATAGGCCAACGCCATCTGAGCAGGGCTTAGTCCATGCGCCCTTGCTAGTTTCACATACGCATCACAGGCTTGCTCTGCTTGCGAATTGCTATAACGGTCAAAGCGATCAAAGAGGCTGAGTCTGGCACCTTTTGGACGTGCACCGTTTTCATATTTCCCACTCAACATACCGAAGCCTAAAGGCGAATACGCCAGCAAGCCAACCTGTTCGCGCTCGGCCATTTCAGCCAACCCCACTTCAAAACTACGATTAAGTAAGCCATATGGATTTTGAATAGACACGATGCGGGGTAGTTGATGGCGCTCTGCCAGCTTGAGGTATTCTGCCAGCCCCCAAGGCGTCTCATTTGAAATGCCAATATGTCGCACTTTGCCACTGCTGACTAAGTCGGCTAGCGTGCTTAAGGTCTCCATAATAGGCACACCACTATGTGACGACTGCTGATAGCCTAATTGGCCAAAGAAGTTAGTACCCCGTGAAGGCCAGTGTATTTGGTAAAGGTCGATATAGTCTGTTTGTAAACGCTTGAGACTGTCATCCACTGCACGCCGAATATGGTCCGCATTGAGATCAGAGCCATCACGCAAATACGGCATCATGCCTGGGCCCGCGACCTTGCTTGCAAGTACCACCTGGTCGCGCTGCTTATGCTTGGCCAACCATGTGCCAACGTATTTTTCTGTCAGGCCTTGGGTTTCTTCTCTTGGTGGTACTGGGTACATCTCCGCGACATCAATAAAATTAACCCCTTGATCCAGGGCGTAATCCAGCTGCTGGTGAGCCTCTTGTTCCGTATTCTGCTCGCCAAAAGTCATGGTACCTAAGCAAATAAGACTGATTTTAATATCAGTATGACCTAAGGTTTTATACTGCATCGCTAACTCCCTTCCTAAAAACCTTCATTTTTTCAACAACCTAGTGACATCCGGATACGCCACGACAGAACCTCTGTGGTATTATAGCCGCCCATAAAACGGGCGCTGCGCGACGCTTTTCCTGTCGTATAGAGCTACTTTATTATTGCTAGCTGCCCCCTACTATATAAGGACTTATCTTGAACTTAGTTAATGCCATGCTCAACGGTTTGTTTAGACGCTTTACACCGTTTAGAGAGTGGATCTTTGAACTCAAAGACCCAAGCATCCTTCGTGCAGACCTGATTGCCGGTGTTTCCGTAGCATTGGTCCTAGTCCCGCAGTCGATGGCCTATGCGCAATTAGCCGGACTACCAGCCTATTATGGCCTATATGCCTCTTTCCTACCGGTCATGGTGGCCTCATTATTCGGCTCTTCACGCCAAGTACATACTGGCCCTGTTGCAGTGGTGTCCTTGCTTACCGCTTCTGCACTAGCCCCGTTTGCCAGCGCTGACCCGACTCAATACGCTGCCTATGCCGTCATGTTGGCGCTGATGGTTGGTGTATTCCAGTTGTCACTAGGCCTCTTACGTATGGGCTTTTTTGTCGACTTTTTATCGCACCCTGTAGTCGTTGGCTTTACCAATGGCGCCGCAATTATTATTGCCACCTCGCAGCTCAGCAAGATGTTTGGTGTCTCAGCCGAGAGTGCTGAACATCATTATGAGACTGTCTGGCGTGTGCTAGAAGCCGCTTACTACCATACTCATACCTTGACCGTCTTTTATGGCCTAGGCGCCATTGCCATCATGGTCCTATTGAAGAAATTCGCACCAAAGATACCGGGCGTTTTAGCAGCGGTAGCGATTACCACCTACCTATCATGGCAATTTGGCTTCGAGGCCAGTGGCGGCAAGGTTGTTGGCACCGTACCACAAGGTTTACCTAGTTTTAGCCTACCTAATCTCGATATGAGTATTGCGCTACAACTACTGACCAGCGCCATTGCCATTGGCCTGATTGGCTTTACTGAAGCAATATCTGTCGCCAAGGCGATTGCTGCACAGACACGCCAACGCTTAGATGCAAACCAAGGCTTAGTCGGCCAGGGTCTGGCCAATATTACTTCCAGCTTATTTTCAGGCTATGCAGTATCTGGCTCATTCTCGCGCTCAGCGATTAACCTAAGCCAGGGTGCTCGCACCGGTTTTGCAGCTATCTTCAGTGGCTTGATCGTGATGCTGACCTTATTGTTTCTAACCCCACTGCTCTACCACCTACCGCAACCGACACTGGCTGCGATCATTATCTTAGCGGTGTTTAATCTGATTAAATTCAAACCAATTAAATACGCTTGGTTGGTACAGAAACATGATGCAGTAGTCGCCATGATTACTTTCTTACTGACTCTGCTATGGGCCCCTCATCTAGAGAAAAGTATTCTAGTCGGGGTTATCTTGGCTATGGGCTTATACATGTATCGCACTATGCGCCCTCGCATTGCGATCCTGTCCATGCGTGCTGATGGTAACCTTGGTGATGCCGAAGTAAATGATCTTGAGACCTGTCCAAACATCTCCATGATCCGTTTTGATGGACCATTATTTTTCGCAAATACTGGTTATTTCGAAGAGAAGGTATTGGAACGTGTTGCCATTAAGCCAGGGCTTAAGTTCATCATTATTGACGCTGAAGGCATTAACGAAATTGATGCCACCGGTGAAGAAATGCTACATCAACTGGCGGTTCGCTTGAATGGTCTTGGTATAGAGTTCCTCTTTTGCCGCACCAAAAAGCAGGTCATGGATGTCTTTCGACGCACTGGCTTTGCCGGTAATGAATGGCTAGACCACTTCCATCGAAATGAGCAAGAGGCGATTAATTTTGCTTGGGACCGATTAGAAAATCACAATAAAGATTGTTGCCCTCTCAATAAAGACGGCGCCTCAAGCTAGAGTAAGTCACCGAGTGCTCTAGCAGCGTATGGCTTGCTAGGGCACTACTTCGATAGATGATGATTAGCGCAGATAGATAAGATCGCTAAGCTCATGTCCTAAACGCAGGCCGCGTTGTTGAAAACGAGTGTCTGGTCGACTTATTGCCAAGGGATGGGGTGCAGAGGTAAACGGCTTTAATTCAGGATATGCCGCTAATTGCTCCTGCATATCAACCACATAGGGCTGCCAATCACTGGCCAAATGTAGCACGCCTTCAGGCTGTAAAATTCGCTGCACCTGATCAAGAAAATTCGGCCGTATCAATCGTCTTTTATAGTGTCGTTTTTTTGGCCATGGATCAGGAAACCAAACCAACACGCCAGTAATAGACGCAGTAGCAATACAATTCTCTAGTAACGGCACGACATCTGCGTTAATTAAGCGCACATTATTTATTTCCTGCTGATGCAGTCGTTGCATCACTGCGCCAATACCTGGGCGATAGACTTCAACACCAACAAAATTCAAATCTGGGCGTTGTTTTGCCAGCGACAGCAAAGAGTCACCTGCACCAAACCCAATATCCAGTACCAGCGGTTGCTGTACGCTGAAGTATTGCTGCAAATCTAATGCCTGTAGCTCATCTGTGTCTATGCCATAGGCTGGCCAATACTGTTCAAACGCCTTTCTCTGCGCTGGTGTAAAGCGACCTTCTCGAATAACAAAGCTTCGATTAGGACGTCCGTATGCGGCTTCAATTTCAGTTTCGGTCACGGCGTGCAGCAATTGTATTTTCGATAGGAGAGGAAGCTGATGCATTCTTTCGCTTTGGCATGCGTCCAGCAAGATAGGCTTGGCGTCCTGCCAGGATGCCGTGTTTCATTGCACTTGCCATCAAAATAGGATCATCCGCTTCAGCTATTGCCGTATTCATGAGCACACCCTCACAACCCAGCTCCATAGCTATGGCTGCATCTGAGGCCGTACCTACACCGGCATCCACCAAGACAGGTACTTTCGCATTCTCAAGAATGGTGACGATATTATGTGGGTTACACACACCTAGCCCTGAGCCAATAGGTGCCGCCAGAGGCATCACTGAAACGCAGCCAATCTGTTCTAATTGTTTAGCAACAATAGGGTCATCATTGGTATAGACCATGACTTCAAAATCTTCTGCCACTAAGATTTCTGCCGCCTTAAGGGTCGCAACGACGTCAGGATATAGGGTGGTTGGATCGCCTAAGACCTCGAGCTTTACAAGGTTGTGGCCGGATAATAAGTCACGCGCTAAACGACAAATCCGCACTGCATCGTCACAGGTATAACAGCCAGCCGTATTCGGTAGGAGTGTTATACCCTCAGGTAGATAATCCAGTAGGTTAGCCTGATTCTTTTCTTGACCCAAATTAGTACGACGCAGGGCAACCGTGACGATTTCAGCCTCACTAGCAATAATCGCTGCCCGCGTTTGCTCAAAGTCAGCATATTTGCCAGTACCTACTAATAGTCGTGACTGAAAGCTGTGCTGACCGATACGCAACACATCATCTTCTGGAACTTTGCTCATTACTTACTCTCTATGGACAGCTTAGCCGCCACCTACTGCTTGAATAATCTCAATCTGATCAGCTGCCTGTAATTGTCGGCTAGCATATTCGCTCTTTGGGACCACTTCTTGATTCAATTCGATAGCGACACGCTCACCCAGCACTCCAATTTCTGCTAATAGGTCTTTGATCGAAGACTGCTGAGGCACTTGCTTCGCGGCGCCGTTGAGGATGATTTCCATACTGAATTGTAGTCGACACTTGGGGCTAGAAGCTAGGCCTAGTGGTAGAAAGTCTTAGTTACGATGGCTTGGTAAGCCCTTAGTCCGTAAACAGAGCCTGAGGCCTATCTGGGCTGATTAGAGATCTCTACTAGACCTTCAAGACCCTGTGTAATATATGACTTAGCCGCAGGCAGCAATATAATCGCTGTATTCCTACGATCCGGCTGATTATACACTCGCTTAAGTAACTTCAAGCCTTCCAGGCGCTCTAGATGTTGGCTTACTGTTGCCGGTTCTATATGCAGATAGTTTGCTATTTGCATCGGGGTCGAAACGACCTTTTTTGACAGCAAAAATAATAGCTGCCAGTGATTAAAATTTAACCCACTTTCAACTAACTGTTGATTCATAATATGAGAAAACTGACGTGATAAGATCACTAGCTCTAGTAATTCATCAGCACGACTACTAAGTGCTACATGCTTATTCATAAGGCGCTCTATATTCAGTGGACCACTCATACTTTTTTACCGGAAATGCTTTTAAGAAATTAAGAGGTATAAAGCTAATTGATAATCTTAACTATTGGTACCACTGTAGTAAGGTTCGACTGACTTTTTCTCATAGACCTGGGTAGAATAACCCTATGAAGACAGATATTTGCATTGTTGGCGGTGGAATCGTTGGCCTTTTTAGCGCCTATGAACTTTGTGCGCGTGGCCTACAGGTTTGTCTCATCGATCGCGGCGACTTTGGTAAACAATGCACGGCGGCGGCTGGCGGCATCTTATCTCCACTATTACCGTGGGATTACTCACAGGATGTAAACGAGTTATGCCATCATGCTAAACCGATATATGAAAAACTAGATCAGCGCTTAGAAGCTGAAACAGGCATCAATATTGAGTATCAAAACAGTGGCCTATTGGTCTTAGCTGATAACCATGCGGATATTCATAGTACTTGGTGTAACGATCATCAGATTATCTGCCAGCCAGCAGTCCACTCAAATCCAGATATCGCCAGCGGTTTATATGAAAATGCATTATTACTGCCAGCGGTAAGTCAACTTAACCCCGCACGAGTTGTCGAAGGCCTCTGCCAGTTACTGCTAGACGCAGGAGTGCAATTATATAGACACACACAGGTTGAAAGCTTACTCCAGCAACAGGGGCAGGTTACCGGCCTACGCTGCAGTCATGGAGACATTGATGCCGAGGCCGTGTTATGGACTACCGGCGCTTGGGCGCCAGAATTGACTTTGTTAAGCAATCGCCTGGCCGCACCACCCGTGAGACCGGTGCGCGGCCAGGCGATTGCCTTTGATGCCACTGGCATTAACCTTGAACACATTGTCATTCATCAAGGACACTATTTAATTCCACGCCAAGATGGGACCATCCTAGCCGGCAGCACTTTAGAAGAAGTTGGTTATAACAATGACATTACACCCACCGCAAAAGACACCTTATTACAGCGGTCGATTGCCATATTACCTGAGCTTAAAAACAAGCAGATATTACGTCAATGGAGTGGCTTGCGCCCAGCGAGCACGAGTGGGCAACCGATTATAGGAGCAGTAGCTGATGTCTCTGGTTTATTTGTAAATACTGGTCACCATCGCTATGGCATAACGATGGCTGGGACGAGTGCTGCACGGACCGCAGATCAACTGCAGCTTTATTTAAACTCTGATTGATTAACTCAGATCGGCGACCATCCTATTGAACCTATTCCGTATATGCACAAAGGTCATCTCCAGCAGGCAATAATCATGACAATCATTGTATAGGGTGTACTGGCTAACCAAAAGTGACGCTACTAAGGCAAAGACCCATCCTTTCCATTGAAACTCATTCGACTGTGAACGTTATTGCAAGATTTCTCGGTTGGTCATTTGAATTAAAAGTCTCCTATTTGAATTTACCATCCACAAATTTAAACTTCTCTTTTTCTAATAACTTCATTGTGAGTGGGTGTACAAATATTTGAGACGCTCCACCAACTACTGTTTCAATGTAACCCCTTATCACTATATCCATTGAAACAACATCTCCAGGAAATACATCAAGTGATTTAAGTTTTTCCCAAAACTCGTTTCTTTCAACCAAAGGGTATGGAACAATAGAAGTGCTGGTCATTAGTCCAGCATCATTATTGTGAGGAATTACACATGCAATGTCAGTAATTACACATCTAAAATCAGCAACATGAATGCGTATGTCACGCATAGTTACTGAACCAAGTTCAAATTTCCCTTTAAACAATTTTGTGTATTTCTTGTTGTATAGTGCTTCATTGAAATTGACATAAAATGGACTCGATGGTTCCGGTTTGGAGTTTGGGTTGGAACGCAGGTATCCTTCTGGCAAAAGAATTTGCTTCTCAAAGTTAAAGTATTGAGAGAAGTTCTTTGTCCAATTTTCGACAGCATCTTTTTCACTTCTGCTGGCATATTTTCCATTTCTTCGTAAAATATTTGATGCATCAAATATTAAATTCATTGCTTCATATTGACTATCAGAACCAATCTTAAAACGGTTTTTTACCTTTGTTTCAAATGTGGCGTCAGTATACGCTTCTAATTTTTTTTCAGTTGAGATTAATGGTATTTCTTTGTCCCATGTAGAGTTTATTTTCAGTCTTTTTCCCTGAAGCGATGATATGCTTTGACTTAAAGAAGATTCATCTTGAATACTTTTGATTAATTTTAACTCATTAGGAATGATGCTCGCATGAAGAATACGCTCTTGTTCTTTTTCTATCAAAAAGATCGCGTTTTCCATATTATTGGTAAAATTATAGATCAGGTCATTTGAACCAATAGGTAGAACAAACGGTTTATCATAGGAATCAAGAGCGCGGTATTTACTTTTTTTGAATGCCTTTCTGACATTTTCAGTTTCGGAATTGAATATCTTTGCAACCTCAGAAATAAATTTTTTGCATTCATTGTCAAAAAATTGCATTCCACTTCCGTCTGAAAGGTTTGGACCCTGCTTTAAGATATTAGAAATCCATGTAAAATCTTCATACCTACTGTTTTCAAATAAAACTTCTCCGTTAATTACTCCTGATAGACCCATAAATTCATATATATCGGAGTAACTTTTCAAATGCTCATCAATTTTTAATGCATCTTCATTACTACTGGTGAGGTTTGTTTTATCAATGCATTGATTGACTAAGGCAACCATAAATCCACCCGACTGGATTATCTGTTGTTCTTGCATGCTGAAGTTTTCATACTTAATCGCTGCCAACCGTTGCTCAACTGACCCACGCACATCGGTTTCACCTGCATAATTTGGTGATAGTAAATATTCTTCAACTGCTTCTTTTTCTAATTTAACAACATCTTCAAGATGGTTGCAGTAAGCGCGCGTTTTCCTTTTTTGCACACACCCATTCGCCGCATTTTTTAACCAACTTTTTTTAGAAAATTCTTCATAAATTTCAGAACCGATCACTGTGCCCAGTGTCTCATTAGATCCGTTGTATTCAAATTCAATGAATGTCTCCCAAGTGGAAGCGTCTCTCCCTTTTGAAGCAGTTTTTGATTTATGTTTTTTTGAACCACTGACTTTCAAATATTCTTTGACAGCGGCATTTTCTGCTTTAACAATATCTTTGTATTCAGGGCATTTATCAAATGTAATTAACTGAACGCATTGGTGAGTGGTATTTCTTAACCAAATTTTATCAGAAAAATTTTCATAAATTTGAACGCCTATCTCTGTCCCCAAAGACTCTTTTGATCCATTATAGTTAAATTCAATAAAGGTCTCCCAAGAGGATGTGTCTCTTTGTTCAAGAGGGGTAGTTTTCTGTTCGGTTTTAGAAATCTGCTCTGAAACAGAAGAGGTTTCGACATTTTTTGGACCACTGACTTGCAAATATTCTTCAACAGCGTCATTTTCTGCGTTAACGATATCTTTGTATTCAGGGCATTTATCAAATGTAATTAACTGAACGCATTGGTGAGTGGTATTTCTTAACCAAATTTTATCAGAAAAATTTTCATAAATTTGAACGCCTATCTCTGTCCCCAAAGACTCTTTTGATCCATTATAGTTAAATTCAATAAAGGTCTCCCAAGAGGATGTGTCTCTTTCTTCAAGAGGGGTGGATTTATCACCTGAACTGTTTTTTGATAAATTGACCATTTTGTATCTATCATAAATCACGCCAGATACACCAAGATTTTCATCTACTGACATGCATAAAAGGTCGTTTTCTTTGCCTTGAGCGCACAACAAATTTAAGTTTTCAAAAACATTGCGGTCTGGTTGTAATTGTTGCGAAGTATCAAATTCAATATTGTATTCTTGTTGAAAAAAATATCCAACTTCATTGTAAGAAGCGCCGCAAGCGCCAATTGCAACACAATTAAAGTATAAAAAATCAAGAGAATTTGAATTATCGGATTTTTGCCAGATTATTTCCTTAATGCTTCCATCATCCATGTTTTTAGTACATTTCGACTCTGCACTCATACAGGTAAAACCATCTTTAGTTGCTTTTGACTGTACAGTCGTAGGTTCCAAATTGATATTAAAACCTTTGGATGTTGCCATTGGTTCTGCGTTAGAAATTGAAGAAATCATCATAATAACTATAGAAAACATTAAAATAGATCGCATCTGGTGTATCCTTATGATATTTTTATAATGAAATAATTTTAGATTAGTAATATTTCAAGTCAAATTAAAAATTAAATTCTTTCGCACCTCACCTCAAATTTGGAAATCTCTGGTTCAAACACTTCCTCTATTATGGATAACCGCTCTTGCCTTTCCCTATATCGTTTTAAGATTGCAAAAACATGATTTCCATTCCACTCCTTACCAGTAAAAGTGGTTATGTTCTTTGAGTTGAGAAGTTGTGCAATACTTTGGTATCCCAAACCTCTCTTATATAGTGATTTGACTAAATTATGAGTTTCTTCTTGAGAATGGGAATATTCATTTCCGCCTCTTTTACTCATCAATTTATTGGTTTGTATCGAGACTACAAAACATAAAAAATTAGCATATTTAGGTTCAGAGTTTTCACCACTCAAACCTATTCGACGGTAACCGACTTAGCTAGATTACGCGGCTGATCAACATCGGTGCCTTTCAATAGGGCGACATGATAAGCCAGCAACTGTAATGG
>Ga0257126_1000012_pt1 | contig 130029 bp, 124 predicted proteins | sample SI060_120mmetaG_FD_190151 | JGI IMG/M metagenome (GOLD analysis project Ga0257126, IMG submission 190151) | Marine microbial communities from Saanich Inlet, British Columbia, Canada - SI060_120m | ecosystem: Environmental > Aquatic > Marine > Inlet | place: Canada: British Columbia | collected... | reverse complement strand
TCTAATCTATTGATTTTAAACGATTTATATACCTAATTGGCGGAGAGAGAGGGATTCGAACCCTCGATAGGGGATTAACCTATACTCCCTTAGCAGGGGAGCGCCTTCAGCCGCTCGGCCACCTCTCCGGTGCGCGCATTGTAACTCAAACCTATGGGTACTTGTCGATGTACTGATGCAATTATTCTTAAACTTCTTCCAAATCTTTTGAAAATTCATCCAATTCAGTGCTTGAAACAAGATCATATTTGCGCAAATAGCCTCTTAATTGGTGATAGGTCAGCTGCAAAAGTTTGGCTGCATGTCGCTGATTGTGTTTGGCCTTGGTCAAGGCTGCGGTGATAATCTCTACCTCTTGCTCTCTCAAGTGTTGTTTCAGGTCTAATGGAAATTGTGCGAGCCGTTGAGTGCTCGCACCTGCGGGTTTTTCGCTGGCGTGAGCGTTTGGACGAAAAGGCGAGTCGAAGGGGTCTAAGGTTATACCGTCTATCAGTGACTCTGGCTCCGACTTGTAGACGGCGCGCTCTACAACGTTTTTTAATTCTCTGGCATTGCCCGGCCATGCATAGGCTTGCAACTCAGCTTCGGCCTTGGCGCTGAAGCCGGGAAAATAGTCACGGTCTAACTCTTTTGCCATATTCAGGCCGAAGTACTCGGCAAGTATCAGTATGTCGCTGGCCCGCTCGCGTAATGGTGGCAGGGTTACCACATCAAAGGCTAGGCGGTCTAAAAGGTCGGCGCGAAACTTGCCTTGTTCAGCAAGCAATGGCAGGTCTTCATTGGTCGCCGCGACCAATCTTACGTTGCAGGTGATGGTTTTATTGCCGCCAACTCGCTCGAATTCCCCGTACTCAATAACACGCAGAATTTTCTCCTGAGTTGCCAGTGAGGTATTGGCGAGTTCGTCCAGAAAAAGGGTGCCGTTGTGGGCACGTTCAAAGCGTCCTTGATGGATTTTTGTCGCACCGGTAAACGCGCCGGGTTCATGACCGAATAGCTCGTTTTCTAACAGCGAATCGGCGATGCCGGCGCAGTTGAGTTTGATAAATTCTTGCCCCCATCGGGGGGATAAATAATGCAGCCTCGAGGCAATGCCTTCTTTGCCTGTGCCTCGCTCTCCGACAATGAGCACGGGTTTTTTTAACGTGGCTGCGCGGGAGACATCCTCCAGCACTTGCAGAAATACGGGGGACTCGCCCAGTAAGCGATCGGCTTCATTGCGCATAATAATTTGACCAACAGTTGGTTAAGTTCACCAAGTAAATTCCCTCCATTTTTGCCGCCTGTAAAAAAGCTTATAAATTTCATGAGGTTACCGTTTTGCAATTGTTGGCACGGATTCTGTAAATACATAACCAACTAAGGATGTAAGCGCGCTTAATTGAGACCGGCGGTTGTTCTTAAACAGAACATGATGAGTTAGCGACCGGTGGACACAAGGCGTTTAAGCAAAATTGGTAAAAGTGATTGAATCAGGCGCTGTGAGTTAGAGCGCTGTATTGAAGGTACTGGAGGCGAATAGCGATGAGTATTTTTTCCCGAATGACAGATATTGTGAATTCCAACATTAATGCAATTTTGGATAAGGCCGAGGACCCAGAAAAGATGGTGCGGCTTATTGTCCAAGAAATGGAAGAGGCTTTGGTTGAAGTGCGTAGCACATCAGCGAGGATTATTGCCGACCGTAAAGAGTTGCTGCGGCGGCTTGAGTGGCAGCGCGCTGATGCCCATGAGTGGGAGCGCAAGGCAGAGGTAGCTGTGCGCAATGGTCGCGACGATTTGGCTAAAGGCGCGTTACTTGAAGGCAGTCGTGGGCAAGCGCTTACAGATTCCCTAACAAAAGAGGTGGCACTGCTAGATGACACGCTGCATAAGCTAGATTTGGACATTGGCACCCTGCAAGAGAAGATTATTGACGCCAAAGCTCGCCAAAACGCCATCGTTCTGCGCGGTCAGGCGGCGCATTCACGGCTGGGTATGCGTAAGAAACTTCACGAGAGTGGCGTAGATGACGCGATTCAGCAATTTGAATTGTATGAGCGAAAAATGGACGACCTTGAAGGGCTTATTGAGGCCTATGACCTTGGACAGAAGTCGCTTTCTGATGAGATTTGCGCATTAGAGACCGGTGATGATGTTGAGGTTCTGCTCAATGATCTGAAATCTCGGTTGTCGGGCGGGCGGGCACCACAAAGCGCTAAAGCAGCCGAAGATAATGCCAGCAAGAAGCCTGTCGTATCTCCAGCAGGGGACGCTGAGGCTGAAAGTAAGCAGGGTTCCTCTAGCAGCGACAAGCAATAGCAAGGGGTAGATTATGGAAGGCATAGTGATCGCGTTTATGGTCCCGACCATACTGTTCGTGCTTGTTGTGTTGCCTATATGGGTGACCATGCACTACCGGGGCAAGGAGAAGCGCATAAATTCTTTGTCTGAGAGTGAACGCGAGGAATTGCTGCTGCTCACGCAGCAAACTGAGCGTATGCAAGAGCGCATTGAATCCCTTGAAGCCATACTCGACGAGCAGACCCCAGATTGGCGTCGCGGTGAAGTTTGAGCGTGCTGTATGAATAGCTGTCCAATTAGTGCGAGCTAGGTAGCACTAGGCGAGTAGCGCGACCAGCAGGGCAGAGATTTAGCCGGTAGGGCGAGGTGGATTTGGCACAATAGATACGAGGTTCTGATGACCGACACAGATAAAGACACAGATACAGATGCACAAAAAGACAAAGACGATCGGAAAGATACAAAAGGTCCTAGTTCCCAAGGGCCTACCTCCGAGCATCTGAATGAAGCGCAGAGTGGCGAGGAGAGCGACCAAGCAAGTACAGAAGCGGGTCAATCTAGTGAAGATAGACACGACAACACTGAAGAGGAGTCCTCTTTCAACCGTGCTATGAAAGAGCTGGGCGAGAGTATGTCGGAGCTGGCCAGTGCGCGCTCAGCTGATGCGCTCAACAGTGCCATTCCGCTGATTAAGGACGCGGCTGAACGTATAAGAAGTCAGGCCCGAGGCCGACCAACTGAGACGTTGGAGGAACGAACCGATAATTCTTACGCAGGTTCTGCCGAGGAACACTTTGCTTCTGAGCAGGAATTTGCCGACTCGCTGCGCGAACATGACGCTGCTCAACTTTACCTAGATCATCACAAGCGTATTGCCGGGGTCTGCGCGGCGCTAGCGCGCTATTTCGCAATGGATACCTTTACGGTGAGAATGCTAGCGGTCACTGGCCTCATTTTTATCCCCCAAGTGGCATTTCCAGCCTATTGGATATGCTATTTCATGCTCGATAAACGTGATGACCGCCTAGGCTCTGGTGATCTAAGCCGGCGACAAAGGCGCAAGCAGCGTAAGCGCGAACGCAGCGCAATGCGTGGTCTGGCTCAAGCGTCAAGAAATGCGGGCCAACTCGGTAATCAGGGCTTTGGTTGGAGTAAAGCCCAGTTGAAAAAGATGCGTCGCATGAGTTCCCGAAGGTATAGGCTGCCGAGTAGTTGGCTTAACTGGCAGGGTATGCAGAGCGCAGATGAGTCAACAGATGCTGATTCGGCAGGTGCGAAAGTTGGCGAAAGTCGCACAGAACAGGAGGGCAAGCGGGGCGGAGCCGGTGCAAGGTCTAGGGCAACTGTCGTTGCACCAGAAGTGACATTGCGCAAGGCTCGATTTCAGAGCAAAGAATTAGAAACTCGGCTGCGCCGATTGGAATCCTTTGTCACATCTAAGCAGTTTTATCTGCACAAAGAGTTGAGCAAGTTAGAATTATAAATACTTATAAATCAATATTTTAAGATAGGAACTTAATCTAACTTAATAAGTATTTTTCAAGCTTGTCTGGCCGATCAGTGAATATGCCCTTGAGCCCCAGCTGCTGTAACTTGTCGGCTTTACTGGGGGTGTTCACCGTATAGGCGAAGATCGGTAACTTGCTCTCAAGCAAGGTCTGCATGCGCGTAGCAGTAAGGGAGGTAGCCGCAATATTAATGGCTACCGCGTCAAGATTATTGGCAAGGTCACGCATGTCTTCTCGCCACCGAGCAAACAGCGGTGCCACAGGCGTGGCCTTATCCACCTTTCTAAATCGCGCCAATTCATCGTGGTGAAATGAAGACACTAAAACGGGTATGTGTGGGTTTGCCTGTATTGTCTGGGCCACTAAATCTGCCGTCGCTTTACTCTTAAGCTCTATGTTCAAGCCAACATTTGGATGCGCGGCTAACAACGTAATGACGTCCTCAAGCATTGGAATAGCTAGGTCATCGGCGCAGCGCACTTTCTCAAGCGCCTCAACGCTGTAATCAGTGATTAAGCCTTTGGCGTTAGTGGTCCGATCTAACTTGTCGTCGTGAAATACAACTAACCTTGGGGTGCCGTCTTCACTATAAATGCGCTGTACGTCTAGCTCTAACATGGGACAACCCAGTTCAATCGCTAGGCGAAAGCTGGCTATCGTATTCTCGGGTGCCAACCCGGCGGCACCGCGATGCCCAATGATTAAGAAATCTGAGCGGTGAAAAAGATCATTTATTGTCATTATCTTGTGCAAGTTGTTTAGAGCCTAGGCCAGTAGGCTGGTAGGATACCCGTCATGAGTTATGAAGTTCTAGCCAGAAAATTACGTCCCAGCGGTTTTGACGCCTTGGTTGGGCAAGAGCACGTTGTGCGAGCACTGAGTCACGCCTTAGACAATGGTCGCTTGCACCATGCCTACCTGTTCACGGGTACGCGGGGTGTGGGCAAAACTACCATAGCCAGAATTCTGGCGAAGAGCCTTAATTGCGAAACGGGCGTCAGTTCCACGCCTTGCGGCGAATGTTCAATTTGCCTTGAGGTGAAAGAAAACCGCTTTATAGATTTGATCGAGGTAGATGCCGCTTCACGCACAGGTGTGGACGACACTCGGGAGCTGCTAGAAAACGCCCAGTACATGCCTGCGCGCGGGCGCTACAAAGTTTATCTTATTGACGAAGTTCACATGCTGTCCATGGCGAGTTTTAATGCGCTACTTAAAACGTTAGAAGAACCACCTGAGCACGTAAAATTTCTTCTGGCGACTACGGACCCCAAAAAAGTGCCCGTTACGGTGCTTTCGCGGTGTTTGCAGTTTCAACTGAAAAATATTTCACCGCAAATTATCACTGAATACATTGCAGGCGTGCTGGCGACAGAGGAAGTGGTGTTTGAGACACCTGCCATAGAAGTCATCGCTAGATCTGCCGAGGGCAGCATGCGCGACGCCCTTAGCCTTACTGATCAAGCCATTGCCTTTGGTCAAGGCAAGTTACTGCAAGCGGATGTAGTGACCATGCTGGGTGTTGTTGGTCGCGATGAGGTGACTGCGCTCCTACAAGCCCTGAGTGCTGGCTCTGCTGAGCACATTCTAGCGCTTACGGCAGAGCTTGCTGAGCGCAATGCAGACTTCGCCGACGTGCTGAAAGGCTTACTGGAAGCCTTGCATAGCATGGCTGTAGACATTGCGCTCAAACCCCAAGCCAGCGATTTTGCGGCAGACGAGTTGCAACTTTATTATCAGATCGCTTTAGTTGGTCTGCGCGACTTGCCAATAGTGCCAGATCAACGCAGCGGCTTTGAAATGACACTGCTGCGCATGTTGGCATTTGCGCCTCAGGGCGACAGCAAAGTGCCGCCTAGAGCGAATACGCAGGGCGTCTCAGAAGGCGACGCCAGCAGCGCTGCTGCAATGACCAGTGAATCTGTGCAGGTAACGGGTGCTAGTGTTGATGCCACGGCGGTAGATACCAACAATAGTGGGGGTGAGGGTGCTGCTGCTACCCCCCAAGCCGATGAGGCAACGCCAAAACAGCCTGAGGCTGAAAAAAAAACTTCTGAGCTAGTGCCAGCACCTGCAAAAGCCGCACAAGAACCACAAGAACCAGAAGAAGAACGAGAAAAAGAGCCAGAAAAAGAGCCAGAAAAGAAACAAGCAGTAGACCAAAATCTAGAAGAAGGCGATTGGCCAGTAACGATCTCTGGCGATGCACTGATAGATTGGCACGAACTGGTAAAGCGCCTCACTATTGGGGGTGTCGCGCGTATGATAGCCGAGCATTCGGTACCACTGTCCTTTGCCTTACCCAACGTTGCGTTATTGCTGAGCAGTCAACATGACATGTTATTGAGCGACGCCCAAGTTGTTAATCTGGCGCGTGGACTCAGCGAAGTGTGTGATCAAACAGTTAATTTGACTGTTGAAGTGGGTAACGTGCGAGAGGAAACCCCTTCAGTGTACCGTGCTCGCTTGGCGCATGAACGTCAAATTTCTGCCGAACAGTCATTGCAACAGGACGAAACCGTGAAAGGCCTTTTGGCTGATTTCGGGGGCAGTATCGACGAGGTAAAACCCGCATAATTTTGCTCGCCGAATCAAGGCAGCCTTACCGCATGCTGTTGTGGGTAAAATAGTGTGAGATGAAACAGTTTTAGATAGAAAAAATGCCAACTAAATATGGAGACAGTGCACGTTGACAGACTTAGGTGATTTGATGAAACAAGCCCAGCAAATGCAGTCGAAGTTGCAAGATGCGCAACAAGAAATTGCTGACCTGGAAGTTCAAGGTGAGAGTGGCGCCGGTATGGTTAAAGTGACCATGAACGGGCGCTATGAAGTAAAACGGGTGACCATTGACTCAGAGTTGCTCAATGAACAGAAAGAAGTGCTCGAAGATTTGCTCGCAGCTGCATGCAATGACACCGTGCGGCGTGTAGAAAAAGTGCAAAGCGAAAAAATGAGTAGCGTCAGTGGTGGTCTACTTTCAGGTATGAATATGCCATTTGGTAAAATGCCTTCCTGATGTCGCTTATTGATGATTTGGTTTCAGCATTGCAAGTACTGCCGGGGGTAGGTCCCAAAAGCGCCCAGCGCATGGCATTGCATTTATTACAGCGAAACCGCCAAGGCGGCACTCATTTGGGACAAATCCTAGAGACCGCAATGGAAGCTGTGCGGCAATGTACGTTATGCCGAAATTTGACGGAGGGCGAGATCTGTCGTTTGTGCAGTGACGAGCGTCGGGATAACGGCCTGCTGTGCGTTGTTGAATCGCCAGCTGATGTTTTGGCTATAGAACAAGCAGGGGGCTTTCGGGGGTACTACTTTGTATTGCATGGCCGCCTCTCACCCATTGATGGCATGGGCCCAGAGCAGCTTGGTTTGCAGGCTCTGCAAAGCAGAATTGCAGCAATTCAGCCCAGCGAAATGATTTTGGCGACCAATCCCACAGTAGAAGGTGAGGCCACGGCCCACTACATCAGTCGGCTGGTTGCCGACCAAGTACCGAACATCAGCCGAATTGCTCATGGCGTTCCGCTAGGTGGTGAAATTGAATACACCGACGGAGGCACATTGACCCATGCATTGCAGGGACGAAGAAACATCAGTTTATTGGATTGATAGCGATACAGAGCTTGCGAATGCCGTGGCCAGTTGGGAAGACCAGATTGGCTTGGACACGGAGTTTATCCGCACAGACACGTTTTATCCGCTAGCCGGCCTATATCAAATAGCCTCAGGCAATGAGGTGTTCCTATTGGACCCTTTGGTCATTGAGAGCTGGCAGCCCTTTGTCGACTATTTGCATAACCCCAGTCACCTGGTGGTGATGCACGCGTGCCAGGAAGATTTGGAACTTATGTTTCACCACCTCGGTGCACGCCCTGCAAATATATTTGATACGCAGTTTGCCAATGCGTTTGTCAGCGAAGATTTCAGTTTGAGCTACGCCAATTTGGCGCGCAATCTTTTGCAAGTTGATTTGGAAAAACAGCAAACGCGCTCAAACTGGTTAAAGCGGCCGTTGAGTGAGGAGCAGTTAGCCTATGCTGTGGACGACGTGACTTTGCTTGTGCCCATGTACAACCTAATCAACGAGCGCATTACCCAGTTGGGACGAAGTGATTGGTTTGCTCAAGATATGGCCCAGCGAGGACAATATTCGGAGCCTCAGCCGAGTCAGTACTACCGCCAGGTTAAGCGCGCCTGGCAGCTTAAACCTGAGCAATTGTCCATGTTGCAAGCCCTTTGTCAGTGGCGCGAAAATGCAGCTCGTCAGTTTGATATTCCGCGCAGCAGGGTCGTGTGGGACGATCATTTGATGACCTTTGCTATGGCGCGCCAGTTGGATATGAGCACGTTGCAAAGCACTTTGCCCGGACCCATTGTTAAGCGCCATGGCCAGGCGTTGCTTGCTTGCCACAGCAAAGCGCAAAATAATGAACCGTTAGACCAGCTGGACAAACCACTAGGACCCGGCGCCAGTGCAAAGGTTAAGGCGCTACGAGAGGTTGCGGTAGGTGCTGCAAAGAAATTAGCTATGGCGCCAGAATTGTTGGCTCGTAAAAAAGATGTCGAAGCCTGTTTTCGTGACTACATGAAAAATAGTGAACTGTCTGAACATTACCTAGGGTGGAGAAAAAGTTTGTTGGAGCAAGAGTTTTTGCTGATTTTGGAGCCAAGTGATGACAGTTGATGGTACTAACAAGGCTAGCCTTGAATCGAGCAAGGAAGTGAGCGTAGCGTCGTTGTCAGACATTGAAGTAAAAATTTTTCGCAGCAGTAAAAAGATGGACACCTATATTTATCTGCCCATTGAGGCTGAATTTGATGACCTGCCAGAAGCCCTGCGCAAACAGTTCGGTAGAACGGTGTTTGTTATGGAGTTGCTGTTAACCACTTCATTGAAACTGGCGCTCTTTGATGCGGCAACGGTTATGCAGGGCATAGCGAAAGACGGTTTCTTTTTGCAGTTTCCGCCGCCGAATTTGTCCCCCGTGCTGCCCGAAGAGTTGTTGGAATGAAACCGTTTTGGCAGCAAAAGACCTTTGCAGAAATGGATCAGGACGAGTGGGAAAGCCTCTGCGACGGTTGCGCCAGGTGCTGCATGATCAAATTACAGGACGATGAAACTGAAGAGGTTTTTTATACCTCTATCGTTTGCGACTTGCTCGATCAGAATGTTTGCCAATGTACACGGTACCCAGAGCGGCATGCGCTGGTGGAAAATTGCGTGCAGTTGTCGCCAGAGAGAGTCACAGAGTTTGGCTGGTTGCCAACCACCTGCGCTTATCGCACCTTAGCTGAGGGGCGAGATTTGCAATGGTGGCATCCGTTGGTGAGTGGTAGCCCTGATACGGTTCACGAGGCTGAGATTTCTGTGCGTGGCAAAGTAATCGCAGAATCGCAGGTTCACGAGGACGATCAGCAGGACATGATCATTCATTGGGTTGAAATGTCACATCAACCTGAATCATAGTTTTTAAGGATAGGTCGGGAAAATTAGAATGCCTTATTCCAACGCATGGATTGTCATTGCTGTTTTGGCTGTCATCGGAGCCTATTGCCTGAATTTGTTGTTGCGAGGATCACGACCGGCACGTGCGCGCTGGCCCCGAAAGCTTAGGTATATTTTTGTAACGCTGGTATTCGTATTTTTCCTTCTGCCAGCCCCCGTACCCAAATATCCGGGCGTTTATGCACCGGCTTTTGTCGTGTTTATTTTTGAATCCTTGTTTCAATCCAGCGGTCAGCCTAATGAAAGCCAGGGCATTCTGGTGTTAGGGCTTGGGGTTGTCAGTATTATTGGTTTGCTGGCGTCGGTGGTGTTTAGGTCCAAAAATACCCAAAGCGCAGCGCCATCAGAAACCGAGCGCAAGACGAACACTGACCCAGCTTAAAATAGCGGCAAATAACGCCTAGCGCCCATGGGGTATTTATCTACTCTTGAGCCGATTTTAGGCTTGATTTTTAGAGGGGTTGAGAAATCTTCGGTAACAGCATGGTTGCATGGGTTGCCTAAGCTCCATTAAAGTAGATTGCTGTTCGCTCAAGGCCTTCTATCAGAACTGGTCACAAGGTTAAGTTCGTTATGGAGCGCGAGGGTTGGGCGGGGAGACAATGCAGCGGCTCACAAGTTGGGGACAGATTCGTAGACTATCGGTAGATTAAGTGACTAATAGCCATAGCGATTAACCTGCGTTAAGAATTTAGACAGATTTATTCATCTAATTTAGATGACTGAATCGATAATGTGATAGCCATCTAACAAATAGCTAACTAGACAGACAACTAGACAGACAAAAAGAGAGTTTTGAATGATTTTTGAAAGTACCGACTCGTATATCGCCACCGACGAACTGAGCATGGCAGTAGATGCCGCCGCGAAGCTAGAGCGCCCTTTGCTAATTAAAGGTGAGCCAGGCACTGGTAAAACAATGCTTGCTATTGAAGTGGCAAAATCTCTTGGGATGCCGCTTTTAGAATGGCACATCAAGTCCACCACAAAGGCAGTTAATGGACTTTATGAGTACGATGCGGTTTCACGCCTGCGTGATTCTCAGTTGGGTGATGAGCGGGTTAACGACATCAGCAACTACATCAAGAAAGGTAAGCTTTGGGAAGCCTTTGAAGCTGAAGAGCGTGTGGTTTTGTTGATCGATGAGATCGATAAGGCAGACATTGAGTTTCCAAATGACTTGTTACAAGAAATTGATCGCATGGAATTTTATGTCTACGAGCTAGGCAAAACCATTAAAGCGAAAAACCGTCCTATCGTTATCATTACGTCAAACAATGAAAAAGAATTACCAGATGCGTTTTTGCGTCGCTGCTTCTTCCACTTCATTAACTTCCCAGATCGCGAAACCATGCAACAAATCGTTGACGTGCATTTCCCAAGCGTGAAGCAGGACATGGTGAAAGAGGCTATGGAAATTTTCTTCGACGTGCGCAAAGTGCCTGGTCTGAAGAAGAAGCCATCTACCTCTGAACTGATTGATTGGTTGAAGCTGCTAATGGCTGACGACATTCCTGATGAGATTTTGACTAACAGGGATGCCAGCAAGGCTATTCCTCCTCTGTACGGTGCGCTGGTTAAGAACGAGCAGGACGTGCATTTACTAGAACGCTTAGCGTTTATGAATCGTCGAGATAGTAGGGGCTAGACTGTGCTCATCAATTTTTTTCTGACCCTTAGAAAGTATAAGCTGCCGGTAACCATCCGGGAGCTTATGGATCTTATTAGTGGCCTACAGCATCAGCTGGTTTACGCAAATTTGGATGATTTTTATCTCTTGAGCCGAACCGCATTGGTAAAAGATGAAAAGAATTACGACAAATTTGACCGAGCTTTTAGCGCCTATTTTAAAGGCTTAGAGGATTTGCATGGTCTGCTTGAAAGTCTGATTCCCGATGAATGGCTGAGACACGAATTCGAAAAATCATTGTCACCTGAACAACTCAAGGAAATTGAGTCTTTGGGTGGTCTTGAGAAACTGATCGAAGCGTTTAAGAAAGCCAAGGAAGAGGCCGAAGCCAAAGCCGGCGAAGAGGGCAAAGACGGCGACGAGGGCAATGCAGACAGACAAGGCCAAAGTGGTCCCGGCGGGCTGGGCAAAGGCAAAAAGAAGAAAGCCAAAAAGGTATGGGATGAGCGCCAGTATAAAAATCTGGATGATTCAGTAGAGCTCGGTACCCGCAACATCAAGATGGCTCTGCGTCGCTTGCGTAAATTCGCCAGAACCGGTGCGGAAGATGAGCTGGATATCTCCGGCACAATCAAGTCCACGGCCCACAACGGCGGCATGTTAGACATTAAGATGCGCCCAGAGCGACGCAACACCGTAAAGGTTTTGTTGTTCTTGGACATTGGCGGCTCTATGGATGCCCACGTAAAGATTTGCGAAGAATTGTTCTCGGCCTCCAGAACAGAGTTCAAGCATATTGAGAGTTTTTACTTTCATAACTTTATTTATGAATCTGTGTGGAAAGACAACCGACGTCGTATGGCGGAACGGATGCCAACGCTAGAGGTTCTGAATAAGTTCTCTCAAGACTACAAAGTAGTGTTTGTGGGTGACGCAACCATGGCCCCTTATGAAATTACTCATGCAGGCGGCAGTGTAGAGCATTGGAACGAAGAGCCGGGTGCCGCGTGGATGGAGAAGTTTTCTACCATTTATGACAAGGTCATTTGGCTTAATCCTACCCCTCAAGAAACTTGGGAATATTCATCTTCAGTGATGATGACTCAAGAGTTGGTTGGCGGAAATATGTTTCCGTTAACCATCAAAGGTCTTGAAGAGGGAATGGGAAATCTATCTAAGTAGGCCTCTTGCGCTAAAAACCTCTTTGCAAAAAAATATCTAAGCTATTTAGATATTGGGCTCGGTCTGCCGAGCCTTTAGAAAGTTCGTGGCAACATCGAGATGGCATGAGTCATCAATAAGCTAAAGAAAAGCGCTAGAACAATTTTTTAGCCGCACTAACCAAAGCCGCAGGGCGTGTGACTGGGATCCAAGGGTCGAAATGAACGGTCAAAATAATCCCGATGTGATGCGTAAAGACGCTTTTAAGCTGCGTCGCTTGAAAGGTCCGCCGCGCCAAACTCTTGAAGACACTTCTCATGCTCTGCTAGAACAGCGCAGAAGCAACCTTGCCAAGCTAAACCTCACGCCAATGGATGGCTTGCCTGTCAGTGAAGCTGCTGACGAAATATGCAAGTTGTTGGAAGACAACCAAGTTGTGGTCATTGCCGGTGAAACGGGTTCAGGTAAAACCACTCAGTTACCCAAGCTTTGCCTAAAGATCGGCCTAGGTTTAACCGGTATTATCGGTCATACCCAGCCCCGTCGTATTGCCGCGCGCACGGTAGCGCAGCGAATTGCCCAGGAAATGGATGCGCAGTTGGGTCAAGACGTTGGTTACGCGGTGCGCTTTTCAGATCAAACCAATGACAATACATTGGTGAAAGTCATGACAGATGGCTTGCTGCTTACTGAGATTAGGCACGACCGTTTTCTAGACAAGTATGATGCGATTATTGTCGACGAGGCTCATGAGCGCAGCCTGAATATTGACTTCCTGCTAGGCTATTTAAAGCGTCTAACCTTAAAGCGTAAAGACCTAAAAATAATTGTTACCAGCGCTACCATTGATGTCGATAGGTTTTCTGAGTTTTTCAATGGTGCACCGGTAGTCAAGGTGGGTGGGCGAACCTACCCAGTAGATGTTCAGTATCGCGGCGGGGACGACGGCGAGTTCGGGTCAATGTTGGACGTGCTGCATGAGATTGATCGCAAACCCATGACCTCTGCTCGAGATGTGCTGATTTTCTTTTCTGGCGAGCGCGAAATTTTTGAGGCCGCCCGGCGACTGCGCATGGCTTTCCAAGAACGCTTTGAGATTCTACCGCTTTATGCGCGGCTGTCTGTGGCTGACCAGCGCCGGGTATTTAACCCGTCCTCCGGCGGTAAGCGGCGCATCATTTTGGCCACCAACGTTGCCGAAACATCGCTAACGGTACCCAACATTGGCTTTGTCATAGATCCGGGGTTTGCGCGTATTTCAAGATATAGCTATCGGTCTAAGTTGCAACGACTACCCATTGAACCCGTCAGTCAGGCCAGTGCTAACCAGCGCAAAGGCCGGTGTGGTCGGGTAGCACCGGGTATTTGTTATCGGCTTTTTGAAGAGCATGATTTTTTCAGCCGCCCGGAGTACACGGATGCAGAAATAAGACGGGTCAATTTGGCCTCTGTCGTTCTACAGATGGAAGCATTTGGGTTAGGGGAGATCAGTAAGTTTCCATTTATTGATCCGCCGGAACCCAGGGCCATCCGTGATGCCCTGCGTCTGTTAGACGAGCTTGGTGCTTTGAAGGGCGGTGGTCTAACTGATACAGGTCGCCTAATGGCGCGTTTGCCGGTAGATCCGCGTTTGGCGAGAATGCTGATTGCGGCTAAAGAGCAGTCTTGCCTCAATGAAATGTTGATCATAGTTTCTTGTTTAGCTGTACAGGACCCTCGGGACCGGCCCCATGAAAAAACTCAGGCAGCCGATACGGCTCATGAAATGTTTTTGCACAAAGACTCGGACTATTTAACCCTACTCAATCTTTGGCGGTGGATCGAAGAGCAGCGTGAACAGCTAACGAAGAATCGTTGGCAAACTACTTTGCGCAAACGTTTTATTAATCCAGTGCGCGTGCGCGAGTGGCGGGAGTTGCATCGTCAGCTGCGCGTAGTGTGTAAAGAGTTGCGTTTAGGTCTTAACGACACGCCTGCGACTTTTCGGCAAATTCATGAGGCAGTGTTGGTGGGCTCGCTGGGGCTCATCGCTCAGCATGATGAGAAGGGTAAGTACATTGGGCCGCGCAATTTACGCCTAGGTATTTTTCCCGGCTCAGGTCTTGCTAAGCGCTCGCCCAAGTGGATTGTGGCAGTGGAAGTGGTTGAGACACAGCGAGTTTTTGCGCGCTGTGTTGCTGCTGTAGAAAGTCGTTGGATCGAAGCCCAAGCCCAACATCTTATTAAGAAGCGGTTTAGCGATCCTGTATGGAGCCTGAAGCGAGGTGAGGTGGTCGCTTACGAGAGCGTGAGTTTATATGGTTTAACGTTAGCGGAACGCAGACCTATGAGTTATCACGAGGTGGATCCATCTTTTTGCCGAGACCTGCTGATTCGTGAAGGCTTGGTGCATGGCGCTGTGAATAATCCACCTGCATTCTTGCGTCATAACTTAGAGCTGATCGGCTCAATTCAAGACAGCGAGGCAAAAGGACGCCGCAGAGACCTGTTGATTAGCGATGACGAGGTTTATCAACTCTATGCAAAACATGTTACAGAATCCGTATGCAGGGTAGGTGACCTAGGCCGCTGGTGGAAACGCTTGGACCGCAGTGCTCAGGAAGAGCTTTTTTTTACGCAAGAGCAATTACTCCGCACCGCCTCAACGCGCCTCAGCGACACTGATTTTCCTAATACGCTGAATTTGGGGGGCGTTGATCTGGCGCTGAGTTATAGCTTTGCGCCGGGTGAGGCTTCGGACGGTATCACTATGACCATTCCAGTGGGCGTTCTCCATGGTGTTGGATCCGAGCCACTGCAGTGGTCTGTACCAGGCATGTTCCCCGCTGTAGTGGAACAGTGGCTGCGCACACTACCCAAAAATAAACGCAAATTGCTGGCGCCGCTGCCAGACAAGCTTGAAGAAATTGTGGCTCGATTGCTTGCCGATAATGTTTACCGGCAGGGAAGATTTCTTTCCGCGCTTGGGTCGGTGTTGCAAGACCTTTATAGAATTTCCGTAGATGCTGCTGATTGGGATGCTGAGCGTATTCCCACGCACTTAATGGTTAATGCCAGAGTGGTGGATGAGCAGGGCCGTATTCTTGCTGCAGGAAGAGACCTAAACGACATTAAGGCGCAGTTGTCTAACGTTGAAACCCATGCCTCTACGGAAGTTTTTCAGGTCTATGAGCGAAACGATTTGCAGCAGTTTCCAGATGCAGAGATTCCCAATCATGTAGTTGTAGAGGAGGGTATGGCACCAGTGATGGCCTACCCAGGGTTGGTAGATGCAGATGGCAGTGTTCAGTTGAAGCTGTTTGAAACAGCGCAACTTCGAGATCAGGCAAATAGGCTAGGTTTTCCAAGGCTGGCCTTACTTCAGATCGGTAAGCCTGCCAATTTTTTTCGCCGTGAACTGGCCAAGGAAAAGCAGCTTGGATTGTATTTTGCGGGTATTGGCAGCGCGGAGGTGCTGCGCGAACAACTGATGCTAAATGTGGCTTGGTATTGTTATTTTGAGGGCAGAGTGTTGCCCGCTAACGCCGATGAATTTGCGCAACGTTTAGACGAGCATAGAGGCGATTTGAATGACATTTTTCGCGACACGGTTAAGTATCTTACTGAAGCATTCCAACTTCGCTTCACGATAGTGAATAAGTTAGACAGTTTTAGCTCTAGTGCCTATGCGGAAAGCGTTGCGGATATTCGTGAACATCTTCAGCGCATAGTACCCGGCAATGTTTTGCAAATTACGCCCATGCGGTTTTTGCTATTACTACCGCGTTTGTTACAGGGTGTCGTGACTCGGGTAGAAAACCTCCAAGGCCACGTGCCAAGAGACCGAGAATTAGTTAAACAACTACAGCCCCTTGAGAATCGTTTGGCCGCCATTGCTCACAATGAATTGCATGACGCAGAGCATTTGCTCGAGTTGAAGTATTATTTGGAAGAGCTGCGGTTGAAATTTTTTGCTGAGCCGGTGTCGCGGCAGAAAGTCATTGCACACCCGCTGCCTCCCGCCAAATGGAAGGTTTCCCAGAAACGCGTGGGAGAAAAGTTGTTGCTAGAGGAACGACGCGTTGGCCTGGCATAGTGGGTTGTTAATATGCGCCGTGCTCTGGTGCTTGTGCATGTTGGGTAAGAGGAGTACTTTTCTGCAATCTTCACAGCAGCGGTAACAGGGCTTTAATGTGTCAATAAGCCTGGCAGTACTGAACACAAATACTGAACTGGGGCGTGCTTTTCTCGAAAAAGTGGCACGCTTGGGTATCAGCGGTGTCAGCCAAATAAGTGTTGAGGGTCTGATGGGTCCCAAGCCATCAAGCGATCTCCAGACACTTGAAATAGTCGTCTGCGCTAGCCTTGATGACATTCAGTTGTGTGCTAACGCAAACCTTCTCAATTGCTGTGTTCTACTCAGTCAAGATCTGCCTTCTGCGGAAACGTTACATTCGGCTTTTGCGCTGGGCTGCATTGATTGCTGGCTTATGCAAATGGATGACGCTGAACTACTGCAACGTATAAATTCGGTAGAAAACCGATTCACGCGCATGGCCCAACAGCTGGATGACAGCGCCCAACGTCTTGTGGATATGCAGTTTGAACTTGAGCAAGATCAGTTGCAGGGTCAACAGATTCAGCGTGGCATGCTGCCAAAACAAGACAAAATCATTGATCGGTTTTTATGTTCACGGTGGTTGGCACCGTCGCTCATATTAAGTGGCGACTTTGTAGATTACTTTCCTTTGCAGGACAAATACCTCGCCTGTTTTTTGGCGGATGTTGCGGGCCATGGTGCGTCATCTGCATTACTCACCGTACAGTTGAAAAACATTTCTTGGCGGCTCCAGCAAAAATTTGGCAGCCCATCATTTAATTCACCCGGTGCAATGCTCGGGTGGATCAACGCAACACTGATTGATCAGTCTATTGAAAAGCACGTGGCTATGTTTCTTGGCATTATCGATAAAGAAACAAACGTGCTGCATTACAGTACGGGTGCCCAATTTCCGCCGGCCATGCTAGTGAACGCTCAGGGCGAAATCAGTGTGTTGGAGCAAAGTGGCAAACCGTTGGGACTGTTTCCCGATGCCCACTACCATTCAGACGCTATTGAAATGCCGGTCGATGCTCAGCTGCTGGTTTTTTCTGATGGCGTACTTGATTGTCTCTCGCCCGCCGACCTTGCGGAAAAAGAGGCCGCCTTGCTGCAGGCAATCGCGCAAAGCAATGGCGCAGCCGCGTTATGGGACATGTTAAGAGCTCAGTTCGAGGGTATAGATGATATGAGTTTAATGGCTGTAAAACGCATCTCCTGAGGAGTATGCTGCCGCCGGTAAATTCGTGCCACTGACAAAGGACTAATAGGTGACGGGTAGTATCAACGTAGGTGATAGTGATGGAACTCATATCATTCGCTTCGAGGGTGATGTGCGCGTTGGCCTGTGCAATGCTTTCGACAACTACTGTCAGGGCATGCTTGAAGACTCTAAATTTTGTGCTGTCATTGTGGATTTAACAGCCACCAATGTGATCGACAGCACCGCACTGGGTAGCCTGGCAAAGCTGTCTTTGGGCGTGAAAGCACTCAAAGGGCAGGTGCCCACACTTATCTGTAACTCTCCAAACATTCAGCGCATTTTACAGAACATGGGCTTTGACGATGTTTTTGCCATTGTGCCAAATGTGGAAAACAGCTCGGTGAAGTTGCAAACCTTGCCTGCGCTCTCGGACCTTGCAGTGGATGGTACGCGGGAAAAAGTGATTGAGGCGCATCGCGTACTGATGTCGATGAACGATGCGAATAAAACTGCGTTCAAGCAGTTAGTCGATGCGCTGGAATTAGAGGCAATTGAACAGCGTACCTCTTCCGGCGATTAGCGCTGCAAAAGAACTTTGCTAAAATGCGCTAATCAAAGTGCTTTAACCAGAGTGCTTTAACTAAAGGGCTCTAATTAAAGGGCTCTAATTAAAGAGCTTTGGCCTTAAGTTTAGCCTCAATAAACCTAGAGTGGGACAAGTACAAAAGATCCGACGTTTTGCGGATTGAATGCTCTTCCATTACGTCTATGCCGTCTTCCGCTAAGGCAATCTGCCAGAGCGCGGTAACTACCGAGAACTTTTCTTCTTCACTCAACGATTCATTTAGAAATGTTGTGTATGCATGCACGCCTACGCTTTCTCTCAGTCTTTCTTCGGCGTCTGCGACGATACTCATTACAGCGTCCTCTTCCACTGCAAACATTTGTTTGAGCAAAGCTTTCGCGGTGACCAGTTCAGCTTGGGAGATTTCGTGATCTGCCCAAACCACTTCAAACATGAGTGCTGCTGCGGCCAATGCAGGATCCAGTGCCGCATCTTCTGTTTCTTCTTCGCGACTAAAGAGCTTGCGTAAACTGCTTAGCATAGTTTTCCTTGGAGTTATTTATTGAATGCACGTGACTAAAAGCCTCTGCGATAAGGCTGCTGTCGTTATCTTTCAGCCTAGCTTGATCGCTGAGTATTTGTCTAAATCTTCGCGCACCGGGCCTGCCGTTAAAGCAATGCAAAAGATGCTTGGTCAGGCTGTGGAGCCGGTCGCCGTTTTGTAAAAACTTTTGGGCGTAATTTTGATAACTGTTGAGAATCTCTTCTTCACTATAAGTGAAGTCGGGGTTGTAAATTTTCTGTTCCAACTGACTGAGAAACGTTGGGTTATGGTAAGCGGCGCGCCCAATCATGATGCCATCGGCCCAACTTAATAGCGCTTCTGCTTGCTCAAGTTCGGTTATGCCGCCATTAACAATAAGTTCTAAGTCTGGATGTAGCGCCTTAATATTTTGCGCTTTGTCCATAGTCAGCGGTGGAATCTCTCTATTCTGGGCTGGAGAAAGGCCGCCCAACACGGCTACCCGGGCATGCAGATAAATCCGCTCGCAACCAGCATCTACAATGTGCCCAATAAACTTCTGCAAAAATGCCATTGTTGCGAACTCGTTATTGTCGCCCTTAGTTTGAATGCCGGTTCTACATTTAACGGTCACTGGGATGGAGCATTGAGCTTGCATGGCTTTGACACAGTCGGCCACTAACTCTGGTTCGCGCATCAGACATGCGCCAAATGTACCTTTCTGTACTCGGTCAGAGGGGCAGCCGACGTTGATGTTCACTTCATCGAAGCCGCGTTCTTCTGCCATGGCCGCGCATTCGGCAAGGGCAGCAGGGTCATTACCACCCAGTTGTATTGCTACTGGGTGTTCGCACTGATCATGGTCTAATAGATGAGTTTGGTTGCCATAAAGCAGGGCGCCGGTAGTTACCATTTCGGTAAACAGTAACGCAGAGGGGGTGTATTGCCGATGCAGAAAGCGGCAATGCTTATCAGTCCACGCCATCATGGGCGCGACACAAACTAACTTATTGCTTTTCAAGTCCATGGCGCTTATTCGAGCCTGTGCGTAGTTGCGAGGTGGGGCGTAGTCTAATGCTATGTCGGTAGATCTGCCAATTTTCGCGAACGACTCATCCTATTAGCGATAATTGGGAGCCGCTATTTGGGAGTTACTATGAAGGAGCTATTATTTGGGAGCGATTATAGGCGACAAATGCTTACTGCTTACATTTTGATACGTTTGCTCGTTATCTGAGTCCTTTTTTGCTGCTCTTGTAACATTTTGTTTCACTTTTTATCCATTTTTCCCTTCACTTTTCCTTCATATTCTTTGGAGGCCCCTGTAGGATAGAGCCTCACGCAGCGCAAGCTCATTGGAAACTTCAGTTCCAAGCAAGCGAAATAGTCTAGCGAACATTTGGGAAGTACATGTTGAGACAACGAACAATAAATGGCCCCGTACATGCAATTGGCATAGGTGTGCATTCTGGCGCTAAAGTTCGTATGAGTCTTCGCCCAGCGCAAGCCGGTTCTGGCATTCAATTTGTTCGCTCCGATTTAGAGGGTCTCAATAGCGTCCGTGCTTGCGCTGAAAGCGTCTCAGATACAGCGCTCTCCACAACAATTTCTCAAGGTCCTATAAACGTCGCAACAGTGGAACACTTGATGTCCGCCTTGTGGGGGCTGGGCATTGACAATTTAGTTATCGAACTGTCGTCAGAAGAGGTGCCCATCATGGACGGCAGCGCCGCGCCATTTGTGGATATGATTAACAGTGTAGGCATTCTCGAGTTAGACGAAGCCAAGCAATTTATAAGAATTAATCGAGAAATATCGGTAAGCCAAGGCGAGGCGACTGCGTCGTTGAAGCCTTATTCGGGCTTTAAAGCGGGCTACACTTTTGTAGCTAACCATCCTGTATTCAACCGATATCCAAAATATGCGGAATTGGACTTCGGTGCCACCTCTTATGAGGCTTCTGTTAGCGGTGCCCGATCATTTGGTTTGCTCAAAGAGCTGCCACAGGCTCAAGCAATTAATAAGTGTTTGGGTTCCAGCTTAGAAAATGCCGTTGGCATTGACGATGATGACGTTGTCAATGAGGGTGGTCTGCGCTACCACGACGAGTTCGTCAAACATAAGTTACTCGATGCAATCGGTGATCTGTATCTTTTGGGGCGTCCAATAGTGGGTGCTTTCGAAGGCTACATGTCAGGCCATGCGCTGAACAACAAGTTGGCTCGGGCATTGCTTCGTTGTGATGATGCGTGGGATGTAGTGAGCTATAACTTAGACGATCAAGCCAATCCTCAAGAGATATTGATCAAGCAGGCTGCAGTGGAATAGTTGTGAACTTTTGGTTTGCTAGGCGTCCTAGGTTGCTGCCGAAAGGAACATAGAATTCGAGGGGTTGGAGGCTAACCTAGAGGCATTGCGGGCCATGTACTCCCGCCTAAAATCTTGCCCATTTTTCACGTAACCACAAAATACAGCCGAAGATGTCGCTGCAAGCACTTGCTTTGTGTTTGATTGGGGCCACTACCGCAAAAAATCCGGCAAAAAGCTAATAATTGTTCCCTAAGGGAATAAGAACATTGGCAATAAAACCTCAGATCCTTATAATTCCTGCGGCCTCGTTTGCGCGCACTTTTTGTGTGTAGAAATCTTCCTAGGATAGTTGCCTTGCAGCTGTGTCCTACAGTCCAATCGATGCCTTTCTTACCTAGCGTAGAGTCTTCTAGCTTGTGTAGAAAATAAATAGTTCTTAAAGCGTTATGTTATCCAATGGGCGGTTGCGTCCATCGGGTGAAGTACAATGGCGAGCGTGAAACGAAGCGTAAAAATAGGTGCTCATGATTAAGATTAAAAAAGGCTTGGATTTACCCATTTCTGGTAAACCAGCGCAGGTTATTGAAGAGGGTCGGGGTGTTCGTTCGATAGCAGTTCTCGGAGATGACTTCCCCGGTATGAAGCCCACCATGAATGTAGTGGTAGGCGATCAGGTCAGAAAAGGGCAGCCGCTTTTTTCCGATAAAAAGACAGAGGGTGTGGTTTATACCTCGCCAGTAGCGGGAACCGTAACTGGGGTGAATAGAGGTGAAAAACGCGCCTTTATCAGCGTCGTGGTAGAGGCTGCAGAAGGCGGAGAAGAAACCTTTCCTGCCTACTCACAAGAGGAAATTGAATCCTTGCAGCGCAAAGATGTTGTAGATCAACTTCTGACCAGTGGCAATTGGCCTGCGTTGCGAACTCGGCCTTTTTCTCGAGTGCCCGCACCGAATACAACGCCAAATTCTATTTTCGTTACCGCCATTGATACCAATCCACTGGCAGCAGACCCAAAAGTTGTTATTGCAGCAAACGAGGCGGCTTTTTCCGCAGGTCTGTCGGTGTTAACCAAGCTATCAGATGGTCCGGTGCATCTTTGCCAAGACGATAGCCAAGCATTGGCGGCGTCAAATAACAGTACCGTTACCAATCACGTATTTTCTGGCATCCACCCAGCTGGATTACCTGGAACGCATATTCATTTCATTGATCCAGTAGGCGCAAACAAAACTGTTTGGTTTGTGGGCTACCAGGACGTGATCGCTTTTGGTCACTTGTTTTTAAGCGGTCAAATTTATACTGATCGTGTTGTCTCCATTGCAGGCCCTGGTGCGGTAAAGCCGCGCTTGGTTAAGACAATAATGGGCGCAAACTTAGACGAGCTTACCGCGGGTGAAGTTGTAGACGGCGAGCAGCGAGTCATATCTGGATCTGTGCTAGCAGGTCGAACTGCTAAGGGACTCGTTAGTTTCCTCGGCCGGTACCACAATCAAGTATCTATATTGCCCGAAGACCGTGAACGCCGTTTGATTGGGTATTTACGCCCTGGCGCAAATAAGCACTCGGTTTTCCCGGCATTCCTATCCAAGTGGATTGGTGAAAAGAGCGTTGCCTTTAACACCAGCACAAACGGAAGTACTCGGGGCATGGTGCCCATCGGCACTTATGACTCAGTGATGCCCTTAGACATACTCGCTACGCAGCTGATGCGCAGCTTGTTGGTAGGGGACATTGAAAAAGCCATTGAGTTGGGTTGCCTTGAGTTAGATGAAGACGACATTGCGCTATGTACATACGCGTGTCCCGGTAAATATGAGTTTGGCCCTGTGCTAAGAGGCCTGCTTTCACAAATAGAAAAGGAGGGTTAGCCCTATGAGTTTACGGTCTTTTCTAGACGATTTAGCGCCTACTTTTGAAAAAGGTGGGCGATTAGAGGCGCTGTATCCGGCTTATGAAGCCATCGATACAGCGTTGTACACGCCCGGTAAAATTACCGCTGGTGCATCGCACATTCGCGACTCTTTGGATCTGAAACGCATCATGATCACTGTGTGGTTGTGCGCGTTTATTCCAGTATTTGTGGGTAGTTATTTTGTTGGTCTAAATGCCAACGAAGCCATGCAAGCATTGGGGCAAAGCGAAGTTGCTAACTGGCGCGGCATTTTGCTCAATGGCTTAGTGGGGTTCGACCCGAACAGTGTGTTTGACTGTCTCGTACATGGTCTTGCCTACTTTATCCCTCTTTATATTACCGTCTTCGTTGCCGGTATCATTTTTGAAATATGGTTTGCCTCAAAGCGCGGCCATGAAGTTAACGAGGGCTATTTCGTTACCTCCATCCTCTTTACTCTAACCTTACCGCCTTCGATTCCTCTTTGGATGGCGGCAATTGGCGTTATTTTTGGCGTTGTAATTGGTAAAGAGGTATTTGGCGGTACAGGTAAGAACTTCCTCAACCCAGCATTAACTGGCAGAGCATTCTTATACTTCGCCTACCCAGCGCAAATGTCTGGGGACGCAGTATGGGTAGCGGTAGACGGCTGGACTCAAGCAACGCCTTTAGGCAGCTGGGTATTAGACGGCGAAGCGGGCGTTGGCGTTGAGTGGTGGAACGCGTTTATCGGGTACATGCCCGGTTCTATGGGCGAAACCTCAACGTTGGCAATCTTGATTGCTGGTGTCCTTCTTTGTGCAACTCGCATTGCCTCCTGGAGAGTCATGGCGGGTGTGTTCTTGGGCGCTTTCTTAACAGCGTCTTTGTTCAATTCAATTGACTCAACCAACCCAATGTTCACCATGCCCTTCGAGTGGCACTTGGTGTTGGGCGGACTGGCATTCGGCGCTGTGTTTATGGCGACAGATCCGGTTTCCTCCTCTATGACCAATGACGGTCGTTGGTTTTACGGAATTCTCATTGGCTTTATGTGTATCTTGATCCGCGTAGTCAATCCAGCGTTTCCCGAAGGCATGATGTTAGCGGTATTGTTCGGTAATTTATTCGCGCCTTTGATAGACCACGTTGTGGTGCAAGCGAATATCAAGAGGAGACTGGCACGTGGCTAAATTAGATAAAGACAGTTTAGGAAATACGTTTTTTATTGCGATATTCCTCTGCTTGGTTTGTTCAATTATCGTTTCGGGCTTGGCTGTTGCACTAAAGCCAATCCAAAAGCTGAATAAAGAGTTAGACCAGAAGAAAAACATTCTGCGCGCAGCGGGGCTGCTGGCTTCAAATGCGACTGAGTCAGCGGACGGCAAATCTATTGAGCAACTGTTTGCTGAATTTACCGTGCGCGCAGTGAGTTTAGAAACGGGTGAATATGTAGACGGCGTTGACCTGCAGGCATATGACCCAATCAAGGCAGCTGGCGATGCTGCGCAGTCTATCTCTTTGAGTTCAGATGAAGACATTGCGACACTACGCCGCAGAGAGAACGTATCGTTGGTTTATATTAAGACCAATGGCGCTGGGGTAGAGAAACTGGTTATTCCGGTGCGGGGCTACGGTTTGTGGGGTACGTTATACGGATACTTAGCGTTAGATGGCGACTTGAGCACCATCTCGGGCTTGGGTTTTTATTCACATAAGGAAACCCCCGGGCTAGGCGGCGAAGTGGATAACCCCAAGTGGAAGCAACGCTGGCAGGGTGTGCGCCTTTACGACGACTTGGGCGACCCAAGTGTACGCTTGGTCAAGCAGCGCTCTCCTAGTGCTAGCACGGCGGCAAGCTATGAAGTAGACGCACTCTCTGGTGCAACCTTTACAACGCGCGGCGTTGAAAACCTAGTTAACTTCTGGAGTGGTGAGTTGGGCTTTGGTCCTTACATCCAGAAACTCAAAATCAACGGCGTGGCACAGGGATAAATCATGGCATCGCAAAAAGAAGTCTTAATCGACCCAATTTTTAATAACAATCCCATTGCACTGCAGGTTCTTGGGATTTGCTCTGCTCTGGCGGTAACCATTAGCATGTCGACCACCTTGGTGATGTGCATTGCAGTTATCTTTGTTACGACAATGTCTAACCTAGCGGTTTCGTTGGTTCGCAATAGAGTACCTACCAATATTCGTATCATTGTGCAGATGACGATTATTTCTTCCTTGGTCATTATCGTTGACCAAGTGCTTCAAGCGGTTGCTTACGACATCTCTAAGAGTTTGTCAGTATTCGTTGGTTTGATCATCACCAATTGCATCGTCATGGGTCGCGCTGAAGCGTTTGCGATGCAAAATGGTCCTTGGCTCTCTGCGCTAGACGGTTTTGGTAATGCAGTGGGCTACAGTGTTATTTTAATAGGTGTTGCCCTCATTAGAGAGCCGTTAGGTTCTGGCACTTTGATGGGGTTCGAAATCATTCCTACTGTTGCTAACGGTGGTTGGTACGTACCTAACGGTTTGTTGTTACTGGCGCCGAGTGCATTCTTTATTATTGGTTTGTTCATTTGGGCCATTCGCGCCTGGAAGACAGATCAAGTAGAAGCGCCTGAGTACGAAATTGCGCCAAACGGCCAATACAAGGAGGCGATCTAGTCATGGAACATTATTTAGGCATATTTGTTCGGGCAGTATTCGTTGAAAACATGGCTTTAGCGTTTTTCTTGGGCATGTGTACGTTCATTGCTATCTCAAAGAAAATTTCCACAGCCTTTGGGCTTGGTATCGCTGTAATCGCTGTGTTGGCCATTACCGTGCCGGTAAATAACTTGATCTTTAATTTGCTTTTGCGCGATGGCGCGCTGGCTTGGGCAGGGTTCCCAGATGTCGACTTAAGCTTCTTGGGCTTGATTTCATACATCGGGGTTATTGCCGCAATTGTGCAAATTTTAGAAATGGTTTTAGACCGTTATGTCCCAGCTTTGTACAACGCATTAGGTGTGTTTTTACCTTTAATTACAGTGAATTGTGCTATTTTGGGCGCTTCATTAATGATGATTGACCAAGATCAAACCTTTGGCGAAAGCGTAGTATTTGGCTTAGGCGCAGGGGTTGGTTGGGCTTTGGCTATCACCGCATTAGCGGGTGTTAGAGAGAAGTTGAAGTACAGTGACGTGCCAGATGGTTTGCGTGGACTGGGAATTACTTTCATTTCCGTTGGACTGATAAGCATGTGCTTTATGTCTTTCGGCGGCATCGACATCTAGGAGTTAGTTATGCTGGATACGACGATCTTACTTGGTGTCTTAATGTTTACCGTTATGGTTTTAGCATTAGTAGGCATGATTTTGTTTGCTCGCTCGCAGTTAGTGAGTTCGGGCAATGTAACGATTTTAATCAACGACGATCCGTCTAAGTCGGTAGAAGTACCCGCTGGTGGCAAGTTGTTAAGCACATTAGCAGACAAAGGTATTTTCCTTGCCAGTGCGTGTGGCGGCGGCGGTACTTGTGCTCAATGCCGGTGCAGAGTGACTGAAGGTGGCGGTAGCATTTTGGCTACCGAAGAAGGCCATTTCAATCGCGGAGAAATCAGCGATGATTGGCGTCTGTCTTGCCAAGTTGCTGTGAAGCAAGACCTCAAAATTGAAGTGCCCGATGATGCATTGGGTGTTCAGCGCTGGGAATGTGAGGTGATCTCCAATCCAAACGTGGCGTCTATGATCAAAGAGCTGAACTTAAAGCTACCCGAAGGCGCAGACGTGGCGTTTAAAGCGGGCGGTTATGTGCAGCTTGAAGTGCCTCCGTACAAAATGGAGTGGTCCAGTATTGATGTTCAAGAGGAATATCGCGAAGACTGGGACAAGTTCAATTTCTGGGATTTGAAGTCAGACGTTAAGGAACCCACAATTCGTGCGTATTCTATGGCCAACTATCCTGAAGAGCGGGGCATCCTCAAGTTTAACATCCGCGTTTCTCCGCCTCCGCCGAGAATGGATCATCTGCCTCCTGGGGCAATGACCTCTTATGTTGCGAACCTCAAAGAGGGTGACAAGATAACGGTGTTTGGTCCCTACGGTGACTTCTTCGTTAAAGATACACCTGCTGAGAAGATTTGGATTGGCGGCGGTGCGGGTATGGCACCACTCAGATCGCACATTTTTGATGAACTAAAGCGCAAGGGTACCACCACCAAGATGAGTTATTGGTACGGTGCGCGCTCTCTAAAAGAGATGTTCTATAAGGACGAGTTCGATCAGCTTGCTGCTGATAACGACAACTTCAAATGGCACATTGCGCTTTCCGACCCGATGGAAGAGGACAATTGGGACGGCTACACGGGCTTCATTCACAACGTGGTGTTTGAGAACTATCTGAAAAATCACCCGAATCCCGAAGATTGCGAGTTCTACATGTGTGGACCGCCAATGATGGCCCAAGCAGTGCAGAATATGCTTGAGGACCTAGGGGTAGAGCCCGAAAACATCGCTTTCGATGATTTTGGTGGCTAACTTTTAGTTATTCGCGTTAAAACTGGCTAGGTCTAAACCTCAAATAGGGTCTGCCTAGCCAGTTTGTCGGTTGTTCTCCTTGTCTTTTCTCGACCTCTCTCGTCCCCTCATATCATTTCTTTCTCTGATTTCCCCAGCGCATTCACTTCTCTTTCCCTCGCCATGTGGCTCATCATCGTTCTATCAAAGGCAATTTAGGTTGTATCGTTGGAGATAAATTCTTCCTCTACAAGCAGGTTCTGTTGACCTACTATGGCTCACGAGAGACTGGCAACACAGTTGCTTGGGAACCAAAAGGGTGGGGGAGCGAAGTGGATTTAACCGAACAACAATTGCAGCAATACGCATCTGACGGCTATTTGTTATTGCCCAAACTTATAGATCCCGCCTCACTGGATAGCTACAACCAGCGTTTTCTATCTATTGTAGAAGGGCAGACGCCCCTATCTGGCGCCATGAAAGTGATGCGCGACGTTATGGTTGTGAAGGGCGCTGTAGCGCCTGAAACCAAGCTACATGGCGTGAATAAGTTATTTTGTTTGGAAGACGATCCGGTGTTGTTTGATTATGCCAAACATCCAGAATTGATCAGCGCGATTCAAAGTATCATTGGTCCCTCTGTCTATACGCTCACCAGCAATGTGTTCAATAAGCCGCCGCAAGTTGATGGGCGACACCCTCTGCATCAAGACTTACGCTATTTCAAATTACGTCCAGAGAACAAAATTGTTGCCGCGTGGACAGCAATTTTGCCCGCAACTCGAGAATCGGGTTGCCTGTGTGTGATACCCGGTTCCCATCGCAATGGTTTGCTGTCCCATGACATGCCAGATTGGCAGTTCCTCAATAGTGGCTTCTTTGGCACCTCGGATGTGGACCAAAGCCAGCGCCAGCATGTGGCAATGCAGCCGGGAGATACGTTGTTATTTCACCCTTTGCTAGTCCATGGTTCAGGGCGCAATAAAAGTACGGGATTTAGGCGTGCAATATCTGTACATTTCGCGTCTGGCGAATGTGAGTCGCCCCGAGCAGACTGGCAAACAACCGGCCATACCCGCCGCATCAGCTAATGTTGCTAATTCTTTGTTGAACATCACTGGTCGCTAACACCGCCCAGTGGACGGCTATTCATTTATAAATTATTGGATTTGGTTATGAGCAAAGCTGCCATCGCAAATTTATTGCTTCTAATAACAGCAGCCATTTGGGGCTTTGGATTTGTCGCTCAAGTGATGGGTATGAGTTATTTAGGGCCTTACGCCTTTATTGGCCTGCGCTTTTTATTGGGCGCAGCCAGCCTGATCCCCGTGATTTATTTTATCCATAAGCGGACACCCTTCGATGTATCCGATAGCCGTTTTCTGTGGTTAGGCAGTGGTGTGCTTGGCGTCATACTTTTTACCGCAGGTTCACTACAGCAAGTGGGGTTGTTATATACCACTGCATCTAATGCGGGTTTTATTACCGGCACTTACATGGTGATCGTGCCGATTTTGGGTTTGATTCTAAAATATCAAACCGGCTTGAACACATGGTTAGGTTGTTTTTTGGCGGCAATAGGATTGTATCTACTGAGTGTAAAAGAAGGCCTGAGTATGGGTTACGGCGACGGCCTGCAATTGCTGGGCGCAGTATTTTGGGCCGCTCACATAATGGCAATTGATCACTTTATAAAGCGTGCGCCAGCGCTGCTTTTGGCATTTGGGCAGTTTCTTATTTGCGCCGTTTTGGCGCTTTGCGTCTCCGCAGCACTAGAGGTGACAACTGTTGACGCGGTAGTCGGCGCGGCGGGTGTGCTTGTTTACGCTGGCATAATTACGGTTGGCGTTGCCTATACCTTGCAGGTCATTGCGCAGAAAAATGCCAAGCCCTCTCATGCGGCGATTATTCTTAGCTTGGAGGCTGTATTCGGTGCCGTTGGCGGGGCGTTGTTGCTTGACGAAGTGCTCTCCCAACGAGAGCTTTTGGGTTGTGCATTGATGCTATGCGGTATGGTGATTTCGCAGGTTTCTTGGAGCGATTTAACCGGTACGTCAGGGTCGTCAGACCCGTTAAACAGCAAGCAGGGCAAAGTCTAAGCCAACTTTTGTTTAGAGGCTGGCAGCTACTTGATGTTAGCTGCCTGGGTTCAAGAACACACAGCTGGAACAATTGGGGTCGGCAACGTCTGCATCCTCAGGGTACTGATACTGGGGTGTAGGTTCGCGACCCAACCGGTCATCTCCAGAGTCTGAGTTGCCTGGAGTTTTGGGCCTCATTACGCCGTCTTTCCATGAATCATCTTCAGCCCAGCGCAATGCTAGATCTTTGATTGAGCCAGGTTCAGTCATCTCTTGCACCGCCAAAAGGGCTTGCTGCATAACGTACTTCTGTTCAGCTAAATCACCTTCACGGCCAGCAGTTTGGCCCAGCGGATAATCTAAATACACAGCCCGCGGTGGGTTCACAGATTGAGTGATTGAACGCGCACTGCTCAAAGTAACGGTTGTGATGCCAAGGTCTTCTAGGTGTCTAGCAATCAGTCCCACGGACTGATGACACACGGGTCAGACCGGTACTAGGACAACTACATCCACCTCGTCTTTAATGACTCGATTAGCGAGTTCTGGGGCCAGTTGGCTGCTGACTTTGCGGCTAGAGTAGATACCGCCCATAAACGTATAGGCGTTTGTCGCAAGCTCGCCAATTGCACCCTCATCAGCCAATGCCTTCAGCCCCTGAGTGGGAAAAACTACATTCGGATCATTGCGCGCCGCGGTCATGTCGTAGGCAAAGTGGGTGATTCTCAAGTCGCTTTGCGCGGTATCAGATTCAATGATGCGAAAACTGATGTCGTCTTCATAGTGAAAAGCAATTTGCCCTTTTTTATAAATACCGCCCGAGCAAATTAGGGCCACTTTGCATTGACTCAAAGGCTTCTTTAACGGGCTCCAAGGCGCGGCGTTAGTGTTCTCAACCCACCTATACGCTGGGTAGTCCAGGGCCGCATATTGGGCTTTAGTGCGCGCTATATAATCAATTGGCTGGGTTTTATTCATGCATGCACGTTAATAGAAGTGACGCGTGTGGGCAATAAACAATAATTCCTCAGAGGTGTGGTGGGTGGCGTGGTGGCGGGAAATTTAACCTTGGCTCGTCGCTATAGCTTTAACGGCAGCCGCAGATGCGGCAGACTGCTGAGAACATAAAAAGGAGAAAGCGCGTGGTTGCTAAAGCGAAACAAGTGGGAGAACAACGGTACCGAGAGTCCTATGGCAGGTACTTAGAGGATTTTGTCGTAGGTGATGTCTATGAGCACCGGCCTGGCCGCAGCATTACCGAGTCGGACAACACTTGGTTTACTCTGCTTACCATGAATCAACACCCACTGCATTTTGATAAGGCCTATGGCGAAAAAACTGAGTTCGGCCAAGTGTTGGTGAATTCCTGTCTTACCATTTCCATCGTTACTGGTATGAGTGTTTCAGACATCTCGCAAAAAACCATCGCAAATCTGGGGTGGGATAAAGTGCGTTTAACGGGGCCGGTATTTATTGGCGATACGATTTATGCGGAATCCAAGGTTTTGAGTAAACGCCTGTCCGGTAGCAGGCCGCATCAGGGCATTGTCACGGTAGAAACCGTTGGTAAAAACCAACATGGCAATCAGATCATCAGTTTTGAGCGTTCTATGCTGATTCCCGAAACCGGCCATGCAGTGGATGATCAGATTGAGTACTAATCAGGCAACCTAGGTAGAGTCGAGTGTCATCGCCTCAAGGGTTTTCATTATTTATAGTTACTGAGTGGCTACGGCGCGGTGCCTAAATAAGTAGATTCTTGCTCAGGTTATACGTATTGGCTGAAGTCGGCTGAGGTGAGGCCGTAGTGGGATTAGGGCAGGGGTTGCTTTAAGCGGCGTAAACTAAGTTTGCAATGTCATTGGCATGCATTGGTCTACTGCGTCCTGCAGCGGTTTCCAAAAGTGTGTTGGCGATGACCGCTTCAGCAGTTTGTCTGCATGTGCCGCAAGCGGTGCTGACCATCAAAATCTCTTGAACGTCTTCAATATCACGTGCGCCAGCTTTAACCGCATCGGCTATTTGTTGATCTGAGACTGCGTTGCAAATGCACACGAACATAAAAAAATCCATTGGCTGAAATCAAGACGCTATTCTAAGTGGTAATCATTCTCGTTTGCAATACGTTTTTTAATAGTGATCTTATTGCTACATAAGAAACTTTCGCCAATGCGATTGATTATCGTTATAAATCAATAACTTAGGGAGTATTTTGTTGCTTTTGCGGATGGCTTGATGCATTCTGGCCGCTCATCCAAATACGAGACTTGAGAAATGAAAACTCTTGATCCAAAAACAATAGTTCTGCTTAACAAGGTTCTGAAAAACGAGCTAACTGCCATCAACCAGTATTTTCTGCACTCCAAAATGCTCGATGACTGGGGGTTAAAGCGTTTAGCCAAGTATGAGATGGGAGAATCTATTGATGAAATGAAGCATGCGGACATGCTCATGGAACGCATTCTGTTTTTAGAAGGGCTGCCGAATCTTCAAGAACTTGGCAAACTGATGATCGGACAAAATGTTAAAGAAATGCTGGAATGCGATCTCGCTCTGGAAATGATCGCGCTCCCAGATTTGCGCGAAGGGGTTGCCCACTGTGAGCGTTGTGGTGACTATGTGTCGCGAAAGTTATTTAAAGACATTCTGGAATCTGAAGAGGAGCATGTGGACTATCTAGAAACACAGCTCGGATTGATTGAAAAAACCGGCATAGAAAACTATATTCAATCGCAAATTGGTACAGAGTGAAATAACGAGATGAAATTGCGCATGCTCGGCGACAGTCTTCGACTTCGGCTCACGATGAGCGAGACTCAGATGATTGGCGAGGGGCGCAGTGTTATCGAATCTACGTCTTTTCCGGACGGCTCTGTGATGCGCTACGTAATGTCTGTTGAGGGCGATAGCGTGAGCGCTGGTATGGCCCTAGAGCAGGGCCAGCATCAACTGGTGGTAAAAGTTCCCGCTGATCTTGCTGCGCAGTGGAGTCAGTCCGACGACGTGGGCCTTGGCGGCGACGAGCCGCTTAGTGTAAATGGTTTGCAAATTCTCATCGAAAAAGATTTTGACTGTGTTGCGCCTCGTGCCGGTGAGGAAGACATAGACACCTTTCCTAATCCATCGCTTACTACCTGCTGAACAGCGCAGGCTGCCTAGTCGCGGCTCTCTTGTAATTCCGCAAAGGTATTAATGTTCAAAAATTGTCCTGTGTCTTTATAGCTAATGGTGATGCTGCGAAGAGAAGCATGCCACCTGTGCACACTGAATTCTCCAGACTGCAAATAGGCCTGCAAATGATCTGCGCGAGACGTGCGTATCAGGCATAGCAAGGGTTGTAGGCGCGTGCCGTCGTGAACGACAACGCTATTTGGCTCACTATGCTTCTCTTTGCTCCTCTCTTTGACGCTCTCTGTGCCTTGCTTTTTAACATGCTCTTTAGCTTTATCGTCTGTGTGGCTATCGCTTTTGCTAACAGTGTGTTCAGCGCCTTTTCTCGAAAACTGGCGAATGGCCTCATGCCAGCCTTGTTCTAGGTAGGGCATATCTCCCGGACATACAAGTAGCCATTCGGTTTGTGCGCTGCGCAGGCCTGCTAAAACGCCCAGCAATGGCCCAGAGCCTTTTTGCTCGCCGTCGGTAATTACAGATCCACGCAGGGCGTAGGCGTCAAGGCTGCGGTTGGCACTGATAAGTAGGGGGGCATTGGCGGGGAGGGTTGCGATAACGTGGTCTAGCATTGGCAACACAAGACCGGCTTTCTCTGTCATTTGTAGCGGCTTATCTACACCGCCCATGCGCGTGGCTGCGCCGCCGCACAAAATTAAAGCAGTAATGTCTTTTTCTGCGATCACCCAGATTCTCCCGCATTAACTCAGCCAATTTTTACCCTTGGCATCGAACTAGATAGTAGCCTAGCATCAGTGGGACCCAGTTGGTTTAATGAATCATTAGGGTCGTGCAAGGTTAAGTCTAGGGAGGTTGTGAAGTGGGATATCGTCAACAAGTCGACAATTACGATGTACTGATTATCGGTGCAGGCAGCAGTGGCTGTGCAATCGCAGCGCGGGTTTCTGAAGACCCCAATTTACATGTTGCATTAGTTGAAGCCGGGCCAGACTACGAGCGGCTGCAAGATACGCCAGATGACTTGGTAAACTCCCACAACAATTCCTATTCAGATCATGACTGGGGTTTTGTTTATGAACCAACAAACGGTCGTAAAGATCGTTTTCCTCGCGGTAGGGTTGTCGGCGGCTCATCTGCAGTGAACACTACTATTGCGTTAAGGGGTATGCCTGAGGATTACGATGAGTGGGCAGCTCAAGGTAATCCCGGCTGGACTTGGCAAGATGTATTGCCAGGGTTTAAGCGCCTTGAGCGTGATTTAGATTTTCCCGATGCGTCTTACCATGGCGACAGTGGTCCAATAACTATTCGCAGATATCCGCCCGCTGAAATGGTCAAACAACAGCAGGCGTTTTTAGATTCGGCTGAAGAGTTGGGCTACCCTTATTGCGCCGACGCCAATGACCCTGACGGCTATGGAGCAGGGCCACATCCCATGAACAAGCTGGGCAGGCTGCGTATATCAGCGGCGGTAGGTTATCTCGCCTCAGCCAGAATTCGCCCCAACTTAGATGTCCTAGCCGACACCCTAACGCGTCGTCTAATTACTGAGAATGGTCGTTGCTGCGGTGTCGAAGTTGAGGATTCGGCGGGCGAGGTAAGAGTAATTAAAGCCAATCTTGTTGTGCTGTCTGCGGGCGCGCTGATGTCACCTGCAATACTCGTTCGCTCAGGTATAGGCGCTAAATCACTGGTAGAAAGTTTGGGCGTAGAGCTTGTCGCGGATATGCCAGGTGTTGGCGAGAATTTATCTGACCACCCAGCGTTGGGGGTGATTTGTGAAGTGAACGACGCCTCACTCATTGATTTTGATCAACCCATTATTCAAACCATTTTGCGTTACACCGCTCAAGATGGAAAAAAGCGCAATGATCTACAGATTGAGCAAATCAGTTTTGCGGGACGCCCGGGTGGCGCGCCCATGTTTATGTTAGCGCCGGTATTAGAGTATCAATATGGGCGCGGGCGGCTGACCTTTAGCTCCGCAGACCCTAAGCAAGCGCCTGGCATTGAAAACCGTTTTTGTGAGGATCCGCGGGATGCCAGCCGGTTGGCTGAATGTGTGCGCGATACTTTGGCATTTACGCAAACCGGCGCTCTGGCCGAGATGGTTAAGTCAGTGACTTTTCCCGATCTAAACCGTGGCGTTGCTCAAGAGGACTTGGAAAATTTATGCCGTAAGTTCTCTGGGTCTGGATACCACCCATGCGGTACCGCGAAGATGGGGCCAGCAAAAGACGCAATGGCAGTGGTCGATCACAAAGGTCGGTGCCACAAAGTGACTCAGTTAGTTGTCGCAGACGCTTCAATTATGCCCAGCGTGCCTAGAGCCAATACTAATCTCACCTGTTTCATGATTGGTGAGCAAATAGGCGAGTGGATAAGAACCAATAAAAGCGACTACGGGCTTTGATCAGCATTGAGCTAAATAGATATAAGAACTAACAGAAAAAGTTATAGGTAAAACAATGAACGAGTTAATTTTTCGCAATGTAAATATTTTGGATGGTACGGGCGCGCCTGCATTTGCCGGCGATGTCAGTGTCAGCGGTGGACGCATTAATGAAGTGGGAAATGTCACGCAAGGGTTGGCGTCTAATGGCCGAGAAATAGACGCAGCCGGCGCAACGCTTGCGCCAGGACTCATTGATACCCACGCGCATGATGACGGCGCTTTTTTTCGCCATCCGGGTATGGAGTTTAAACTTGCCCAAGGTGTGACCACAGTGGTTAGTGGTAACTGCGGTTTCTCCGCCATTCCCGCAGACCCAACACAAGATTCCGTTGCCGCAAGTGGCGGCATTCTTGCTGGGCTAGAGGGCCAGTTTACCGATCTTGACGGTTACTTCGGTGCGGCTTTAGAGCGAGGGCCCGCTATTAATAACATGATGTTAGTAGGTCATAACACAGTGCGTTCCCTGGTCATGGGGGGAGAAAAATGTGCGCCAACGGATACTGAAATTGCCTTGATGCAAGAACATGTAAGCCATGCGCTAGCGCAGGGGGCTTGTGGTTTTTCTAGCGGCCTTATTTATCGCCCCGGTCGCTACAGTGAAACGGCGGAGGTCATTGAGCTAGCCAAAATGGCTGCACCGTTTGATGCGCTATACACCACGCATATGCGCAACGAAGGCGACAAGTTGATAGAAGCGGTAGAAGAAAGCCTAGCCATTGCTAAGGCCAGCGATGTGCACCTGCATATCTCCCATCATAAATCTGCGGGCAAACCAAACTGGGGCAAAGTTAAGGCCTCGTTAGCTCGCGTAGATGTGGCCTTGTCTCAAGGGCAGCGCGTAACCTTAGACGTATACCCCTACACCGCAGGTAGTGGTCGTATGATTGAGTACTTTGATTTGCAGCGAGTGAATGAAGATTTTGCGTCGGTGGTGCGTATTGCCAGCTGTAAAGCATTTCGGCAATACGAAGGCCGCATGTTGATCGACATAGCAAAAGAGGAAGCAATCAGTTTAACCGAGTTGGTGAAAAAGATTTTGACCGCGCCTAACGGTGATCGCACGCTTTGTATTCATTTCATTATCGACGAGAACGATGTGGAAACTAACCTCGCTCATGCAGACATGATGGTAGGCAGTGACGGTATTCCAGATCTTCGTGGTAAACCTCACCCAAGGTTGTTTGGTACATTCCCAAGGGTGTTAGGTCACTATGTGCGTGAACGCGGGGTGCTCAGTTTGCCTGAGGCTGTGAGACGTATGACCTCATTATCTGCCCGCACATTCGGTATGTTAGAGCGAGGTGAGATTAAATCGGGTTATCACGCAGATTTGGTTTTGTTTCAACCGGACACTGTAATTGATAGAGCGACTTATGATGAACCCATGGAAGCGCCAGCCGGCATCGACATGGTGGTAGTGAATGGTCAGATTGCGCTAGAAGGAGATCAACACAGCGGTGTGGGTGCGGGGCAAATGCTGCGCTATCGACGCGGTGCATTTGCTTAACCCAATTTTTGAAATGGTTTTTGCAATAGTTTTTGCAATAGTTTTGTAATAGTTTGGCAACGACCGGGCCGGCGTGTGTAAGATTCAAAAGCGTCGGCTTTAAAGCCTCTAAGACCTCAGTCGCGCTTGCGTTGATGCCCAGTGTACTTGCCGGTGGAGAAACGTAAGGCAATGTGCAGATTTCAACTGTGTGTTGTCGGGTTTTTATTATCTAACAAATCAAATACACCTTCCTCGCGGAGCACGCGCATACCTAAACGTTGGCTGGAAACGCCGGAGCGTAGAAGGTAGTCGAAGCGCAGCTTGCCTTCACTTTCGTCTGCTTCAAAATATCGACAATCTATTTGCTGGGTCACCGTTATCTCATCACTTAACTCAATCAGGTGGGACGAAAACATAAATAGACAATCTTGCTTGGTGGAAAAACGCTCTAAAATTGCACGGGAGGCATCTAGCGCATCCTTAACGTTAGTGCCTTTGAAAGGCTCGTCTAGTAGCGCAATAACTCTATTGCCATCTGCTATCGCTTGGGCAACAGCTTTCGCTCGAAGTGCCTCCGCGCGAAAGTAACTCACACCGTTGTGTAAATCGTCGCTCAATGAAATGGAACTGAACAAATGTTGTGCGGGCGTGAACCTGAAGCGGGTCGCCGGTACCCCCATGCCTAGGTGGGCAAAATACAACGCCGTTGCAATGGCGCGCAGGTAAGTGGTCTTGCCCGCCATGTTGGGTCCCGTCAAAAACAGTACGCGTTGGTTTTGATCTAGGGCCACAGGGTTCGGCACCGGAGAGGGTACGAAAGGATGCGTTAGTCCTTCGGCGTGCACGGCCAAGGGTCCTTCCTGAAGATCTGGTAAGGCAAATCCGTTTTGGCTTGTGACGTCGGCCATTGCGATTAAGGCATCTATCTCAAAAACAAGTTTAAGAATTCGGCTGATGGATACTTTTTCATCTAGGCGAAAAGTTTGGTCCAGTCGGAGGATCTTCCAAAACCGACCGCCAACATCATCATCCACCAATTTCTTCAAACGCGGCCGGTCTAATATTTCGCGCATCTCATTAATGTAGGGGGCTACTTCACCGGCGGCTGAGGTTAAGGCGGGTTGGTTGACGAAGGCTTTGGCCTTGCGAATGAGGCCATTGGTGACCTGTACGCCAGTGATGATTTTGTAATAGTAGCGATCGTGGTTGGCGCGGAGCGAAAAGGCACTAAAGCCAAATTCTATTAGATTGCGGTCTGTGATCACCGGCATTACTTCATGCAGATACGCATGGGTTCTATCTATTGCGTAGGCAGATGGCATATTGGCAAAGCACGCGCGCTGCTGCATGACAAAGGCAACCGCAGCTTGGGTGTTTTGTATGCGTACAGCACTCGACCAGGGGGCTTGCATGCGCCGGTACAGTACATCCGCGCCGCCGTCGCTTCGGGTCAGATTGCAAAATTTGAACAGAGAGTTTTCTGTTGCGTTGGAAGCGAAGATTTCCAGATCTTTGAGCGTGTGCTGATCCAGTATCAAAATGTCAGTATCCAAGTGAGCACTCCTTTCTCAAACTGGATGCGCAGGCCAAGCTAATGTTGCGTTTGCTCGTCATATCAGCGCACTCTGTTTCCGGTCTTATGTATACGGCTATTCGCCGCATTGTTATGAGTGCGCGTGACAGTTTAACGTATGAGTTACGATAACGCGCTCGTGCGAATGGGCGGAATATTGGTCAGGTCACAAGCGTATTTGTCGACTTGTATGGGAGATATCACGATTACTCGTAGATGTCTTCAGCCTTGCCTTCAACGGTACAAAAAAGCAGACTTCGCGCTGACAAAATTTTCGCCAGCATTTTCTGGCCCGCTAAGACCCATGGAGTAGTTATGACCTTTCTAACAAGAAATCTAAGCAATCACGTGTTGACGCTCACTATGTCCAGCCCAGATACGCGCAACGCGCTGACCGGGCCGGATCAGTTTGAGGATTTTGAGCGTACTTGCGACGAGATTAATGACAATAAAGCAATCCGTGCAGTGGTCCTAACGGGTGAAGGTTCAGCGTTCTGTGCTGGCGGTAACGTTAAAGACATGCGCGATCGCACCGGTCTTTTCAGTGGCGACCCCTATGACCAAGCAGATTCTTACAGACGTGGTATTCAGCGTATTCCTCGTGCTATCTATGCGTTGAATGTGCCCATTATTGCGGCGGTTAATGGTCCAGCGGTTGGCGCCGGCTGCGATTTGGCGACTATGTGCGATATTCGCATAGCCAGTGAAAAGGCTATGTTCGCTGAAAGCTTCGTTAAACTGGGCATCATTCCTGGTGATGGCGGTGCGTGGTTCTTGCCAAGAGCCGTAGGCTACTCCAACGCGTGCATGATGGCTTTTTCTGGAGAGCCAGTGAAAGCGGACGCGGCGCTGCGCATGGGATTGGTGTCTGAGGTTGTGGCACCAGAAGAGTTAGTGGCGCGGGCGCAAAAGATTGCCGCAGGCATAGCGGCTAACCCACCGCACGCGGTCCGTCTAACCAAGCAGTTAATGCGGGCCAGCCAAAATGCCACATTGGATGAGTTGCTGGATAAGTCTGCTGCGTTCCAGGCTGTTTGCCATGCGGAGCCTGATCATATGGAAGCGGTTAACGCCTTCTTTGAAAAGCGCTCCGGCAACTATCGCGAAGAGTAGATTGTTGCAACGACGCATACGGCCGTTGGGTTATTTAACCTAACGGTCGTTTTATTGGTCCAGCCACTTAATGGCGCGAATGAGCTCATTGTCAAAACCATGGCTTGTGTACAAGCTTTTGGCGCGCTGATTTTTGTTGAACACATGCAGTGAAAGAGAATGGGCACCGCGCCTGGAAACGGCGTCTTCAGTATGTTGCAACAATGTCCTACCCAGTCCCATGCCGCGGGCCTCTGGCGCAACAACTATTGCTTCCAAGTGGGCACTTGGAGCATGACTTAGCAACTCTTCGCGTAGGGTGATCAGCACCAAGCCCAAAATAAAATCCTCTTCGTTGACCGCAACATCTAGAAAAGATTGACTCGCATTGCCAGCTAGAACTGCTTTTAACAGCGGCACATCGCCCAACCAAAGATCTTCCGGTTTCCGCGCTTTGGGGATGTCAAAATCCGCGAGTAAAGGTAATAACTCAAGCAGTCTAGCTTGATCCTCAGCTGTAGCTGGGCGGATTTTAGGTTGGTTCATGTGCGTATCCGAACTTATGGTGTGAGTAGGGTCATTAAGCGGCTATTCTAGGCCTCGGTCGTGATGTTGTCAGTTCTGTAATTAAGGTTTTTAGATGGCTCAATCCTCGGATTTTTTCTCCTCGCGCACGGCCATCACGTTGGTTGTGGCCAATATGATTGGCACTGGGGTTTTCACCAGCCTGGGCTTTCAGTTGCTGGACATCCGTTCTGCGCCAATTATCTTGGCGTTGTGGTTTATCGGCGGCATTGTCGCGCTATGCGGGGCGCTGTGTTACGCAGAATTAGGCGCTGCATTGCCAAGGTCCGGCGGTGAATACAATTTTCTCAGCCGCATTTATCACCCAAGTGCGGGGTTTGTTTCAGGTTGGGTTTCTGTAACCGTTGGGTTCTCTGCGCCCACAGCGGCGGCGGCAATCACCGCTGCGACCTATTTCAAGTCTGTCTTTCCCGGCGCGCCCGTTATGCCCATTGGCCTGTGCATGGTTGCCATTATCGGCTTTCTGCATTTTGGCAATCGCAGCAAGAGCGCTAACTTTCAGCAACTTTTTACGTCAATTAAGATTTTACTCATTCTCGTGTTTATTGGCGCAGCCTGGTGGCAGGTAGACCAATTGCAGGCGGTGCAGTGGGTGCCCTCAGTACAAGACTTCTCTCTGGTGGGGACAGGGGCGTTTGCAGTTGCACTGATTTATGTGAACTACGCCTACACCGGTTGGAATGCGGCGACCTATTTAAGCGGTGAGGTGAAAAATCCAGCCCAGGCGTTGCCGCGAATTTTGATCATAGGTACCGCCCTGGTGACGGTACTTTATCTGCTGCTCCACGCCATGTTTTTATCCGTTGCGCCCATGTCTGCAATGGCGGGTAAGGCCGACATTGGCTTTGTGGTGGCGGGTTTTGCCTTTGGTGAAACTGGCGCAAAGATAGTTGGGGTGATGTTGAGTATTTTGCTTATTTCCACGGTCAGCGCGATGTTGCTGGCAGGCCCTCGTGCGTTGCAGGTTATGGGGCAAGATTTTCGCCTATTTGCGTGGCTGGCTCGCGAGACTAAAAGCGGCGTGCCGGCAAATGCGGTTGGACTACAAGTGGCCATTACTCTGTTGCTCATAGCCACCTCCAGTTTTGAAAGTATCATCATATTTTCGGGGACCATTCTCGCGCTGAACTCCTTGTTAACGGTCCTGGGGCTGCTTGTTTTGCGCGTGCGCGAACCCGAGTTAGCCAGGCCTTTTCGCATCCCTTGGTATCCGCTGCCTTTATTGGTGTACGCGGTCATTGTCAGTTGGACCTTGGTCTATTTGGTTATTGAGCGGCCTGTTGAAGTGCTTTGGGCTGTTGGACTGATTTTGCTCGGGTTAGCGTTTTATTTTCTCTCCACTAAGCTGGCACCGCCCGCAGAGCCGTAAAGTATTCCAGTTTTATGCGTTAGCGCCAGGGCAGAGCACCGACTGCAAAGGTTTTTATTTATGTTTTTATTTAGGCGGACGGACGAAATTTTGCGGTATTTCAGCTAAGGTTTCGCAATGATTTTAATCGCAGTTTGATGACTGTTTTAGCGAAAGAGGATAAGTAATGAGCCATACACCCCATTTAGCCGAATCCATTGTGGACGGCGTTGCAACTTTGACCATGAACCGACCTGAAGCACGTAACGCCATGAGCGGTGAAATGATCCAGGGCTTAATGGAGGCGCTGCCTCGACTTGCTATGGACGCTAGTGTGCGTTGCGTAGTGCTCACCGGCGCGGGCAGTGCTTTTTGTGCGGGCGGCGATGTAAAAGGCTTTGCAGCGGCAAGCGATGGGTCGGGTGCTTCGGCGCCAACTACCGTAGAGCAACGTGCTCAAGCGCTGCGCCCAGGCTTTGATGTGTCTCGTATGTTGCATGAAATGCCTAAGCCTACGCTTGCCGCCATTCCCGGTGCAGCAGCAGGGGCAGGGTGCTCATTAGCCTTGGCTTGCGACCTGCGTATTGCCGTAGACAGTGCAAAAATCACCACAGCCTTCTCTAAAGTGGGTTTGTCTGGTGACTATGGCATGTCCTACTTTTTACCTTTGTTGGTAGGGCATACAAAAGCTCGAGAGCTGATGTTCACCGCGCAGGTCATTACTGGCGAGCAAGCATTAGCCCTCGGGATGATCAATCAGTCGGTTACTGCTGAAGCGTTCCCTGAAGCAGTAAGCGCTATGGCGACCCAGCTGGCGGCGCTACCCACAGTTGCTCTGGGTTATATGAAGAAAAACCTGAATGCCAGTAACACACAATCTCTGAGTCAGATTTTGGACAGTGAAGCCATGTCCATGGCGCGCTGCTTTACCACGGATGACCATAAGGGTGCGTCTCAGGCGTTTGTCGAAAAGCGCGCGCCAGAATTTAAGGGACGATAACGATGAGCAATAGCGCCGGGTCAACGGCCTGGGGATCAACTGGCGGATTTTTGATGGCCTCCATCGGCTTTGCCGTCGGGCTAGGCAATATCTGGCGCTTTCCCTACGTTACCGGCGAAAACGGCGGCTCTGCATTTGTCGTCGTTTATTTAGGGTGCGCCTTCTTAATCGGTGTACCTATTTTGATGGCGGAGATCATGCTTGGCCGCAGAGGCGGCTTTAGTCCGCCGGCCTCCATCCACGCTGTAGCCAGCGCTGCAGGCCTTAGCCGCCACTGGTCTTGGATAGGCACCCTCAACGTCACAACGGCATTCCTCATTCAAATGGCGTATGCAGTGGTCGCCGGTTGGGTACTTTACTACTTCTTCTTGGCCCTAACAGGCCAGATGCCTGGCGCAGATAGCCTCACTGCGAAAACGGCCTTTGATAATGTCTTACTTGACGTACCCACCTCCATATTTTGGACCGTTTTAGCCTTGGTTACAGCGGGCGCTATTATTTGCGCCGGTGTGCAACAAGGCATTGAACGTGCTGTAAAAATACTTATGCCGACGTTATTCGCGCTGCTGTTGGTGTTGTTTGTGTTCAATCTCTTTGCCGGCGGTGTGCCAGAAACCTTGGCCTATTTGTTTTTGCCAGATTTTTCTAAGATCAGTGCAGACACCTTTCTCGCGGCGCTAAGCCAGGCATTTTTCTCCATTGGTGTAGCAATGGGCGGCATGATGATGTTTGGTGCCTATTTGCCAAAGTCCATTTCTGTCGCCAAGTGCGCCTTGATCATTGTCGCCGCAGATACCGGCGTGGCCTTGCTGGCGGGGCTGGTGATTTTTCCTATGGTGTTCAACAACGGCATGGCGCCGGATGCTGGCACTGGGCTTATTTTTCTCACGCTACCTTTGGCATTTCACCAAATGTGGGGCGGTGATGTAGTGGCAGTACTGTTTTTCTTGCTGCTGTCTGTGGCAGCGGTGACCTCCATGGTCGGTCTTGCGGAACCCATAACGGGTACAGTGATGCAATGGCTGAAAATCTCTCGAGTCAAAGCCACCTTGTTGGCAACTGGGACATTATTACCTTTTAGTATTATGAGCGTGCTCACCTACAACCACTGGGCCGACGTTGCACTCTTTGGTAACTCAATAGGTGCGCTCGTGGACTATATTCCCAATCAAGTGTTCTTGCCTTTAGGTGGTTTGCTTATTGCGCTGTTAGTCGCATGGTTTTTGCCTAAGCACATTTGCGCAGACGAGCTGGCAATAGAAACCCCGCGCTATTTTAATATTTGGTACCAGTTAATGCGCTTTGTTGTGGTGCCAGCGATATTTGTCATTTTGGTGACCACTATTTGACGTATTAGCCGAATTGGTTGGTGGGTGTTTCCCCGGAATTTTTAGGCAAAGAGCTAGGCATTGAGTTAAGCATAGAGTTAAGGATTGAGCAGTGGAGTTGAGCTATCGAGGCAGTGTAAATAGCTGGGAGTGTGATGAAAATAATCACCTCAATGTGCGGTTTTGCGAACAAAAATTATGGCAAACGCTTTCTGCGGGTCTGATCAGTAGTGGTCTCTTGCGGGCAGACGAGGTGGACTCGCTGATGTCGCGGACCACACGACAGCATTCGCGTTTTCAAAATGAATCAAGGTTGTCTGTCCCGTTAAGCGGCTATTTTGGTTTTTTACAACACGATGAATTTAATGTGGTTGCCGAATTGCGCAACGACGCATCAGGCGAGGTGGCATGCTCGGCGTTGTATCAAATTGCAGATTTATCCATAGGCGGCAGCCTAGCGCTAGAACTAACGCCCTCGCAATCTCTAACCCATGCGCTACCGCGGGGTATTGCCCAGGATCTGCCCTTTGCACAACTTTCCATGCCTCAAGCGCTGGCGAAAGGGTTTCGGCCAATAGGGCAGGGTATTATTCAGGCGGACGAATGCTCCGGCTCAGGTCTGTTAATGCTGCATAATTATATGGGTCGCATATCGGATTCTATGCCGCATTTGTGGAGCGGTTTTGAAGATAATGCAGAGCCAGATCCCGATGAAGGCGGCGCGGTTTTAGAGTTTCGTAAACGTTTTTATAATCCATTGGCGGTGTCTGATCGCTACGTGGTGGTTTCGGGCATGATTGATGTTGCGCCCAAGGTTCAGCAGTTTGGTCACCTAATGTTTAATGTAGCAACGCAGCAATGCTGCCTTTCGGCCCATGCTGTGGCCGTGCGCATGGACTTGGTGGCAAGAAAAGCGAAATCCCTCAGCCCAGAAGACCAAACCCGACTGCAAGCGCTGTGCATTGCAAGTCTCTAACACGTTAAGCTGCCCAGTCCAGCTGCACAGCATTGAAGAGACCTCAGCCTGAGCCTCGTCCGAGTATCTCAGCCTGAGCCTCGTCTGAGATACTCAGCCTTTGATACTACTAATGGTTGCAACCCTCGCCCCCCCTAACTAACAATACAAACTGAATACAGAAATTCGATAACTATGAACATATACGACCAAGATCTAGACGCTAACTCCGCCAATTTCACTGCACTATCGCCTATCTCCATGATGCGTAGGGCAGCATCTATTTATCCAGATAAGCCCGCGGTGGTTTATGGCCAGCGCAGTGTCGCTTGGGGCGAAGTTTATGTGCGTTGTGCCAGTGTTGCCGCTGCCTTAACCCAACGTGGACTGGGCCGTGGCGATACAGTGGCCATACTCAGCGCTAATCTGCCGGAAATGTTTGAGGCCCACTTTGCTGTGCCCATGTGTGGCGCGGTGCTGAACGCCATTAATATGCGCTTAGACGCGGCTACCGTGGCCTTTATCTTGGAACATGGTGAGGCCAAGCTGCTGTTGGTCGACAAAGAATTTGGACCACTGGCGGAAGAGGCCTTGGCCCTTATGTCTGCGCCGCCACCAGTGGTGCATATTGACGATGCCACTTACCCCGAAGGCAAGTTGATTGGCGAGGAGAACTACGAAGATTTAGTGCGCCAAGGTGCGGACTCGCCCCTCACGCAAATTTCCGCTGATGCCAGCGACTTCTTGCCCAATGATGAGTGGGATGCCATTGCGCTGAATTACACTTCTGGCACAACCGGCAATCCCAAAGGCGTGGTGACCCATCACCGTGGGGCTTATCTTAATGCGGTGTCGAACGCGTTAACGTGGAGCATGGGCGACCACCCAGTGTATTTGTGGACCCTACCCATGTTTCATTGCAACGGTTGGTGTTTTCCTTGGACTTTGGCTGCCAATGCCGGCACCTCGGTGTGTTTACGGCAGGTGCGCGACGACGCAATTTATCAGGCCATGGCTGAGTATGGGGTCACACACTTTTGCGGTGCGCCAGTAGTACTCAATACGTTGTTGTCCGCCACTGATGAGCTGAAAAATTTGGTCAAACATGAAGTCAAAGTGATGACTGCTGGCGCGCCCCCGCCTGCGGCAATTATCCAAGGCATGCAAGCCCAGGGTATGGATGTGACCCATGTCTACGGTCTAACCGAAACTTATGGTCCCGTTACGCTGTGCGCTTGGCGCGAAGATCTTTGGGGTGGCCTTGGTGACGAAGAAAAAGCCGTACTGAAATCGCGGCAAGGTGTTGGCGGGCAAATGCTGGAAGGCTTGATGGTGGCAGACCCAGAGACCATGCAGCCGGTGCCGAAAGATGGCCAAACTATTGGTGAAGTCATGATGCGTGGTAACAATGTAATGAAGGGGTATCTGAAAAACCCAAGTGCTACACAAGAAGCCTTTGTCGGTGGCTGGTTTCATTCTGGAGATCTTGCGGTATGGGCAGAAGACGGCTACATACAGATTAAGGACCGCTCCAAAGACATTATTATTTCCGGTGGCGAAAATATTTCCAGTATCGAAATTGAAGACCTGCTGTTTAAGCATCCAGACATTTTGGAAGCGGCAGTGGTCGCTAAAAGCGATGAGAAGTGGGGTGAGACACCTTGTGCATTTGTTACGCTGCGTGATGCAAATAAGCCGCTGAACCAAGACCAAGTGATCGAATACTGCCGAGATAACTTGGCGCGTTTTAAGGTACCGAAAAATGTCATATTTACCGATCTACCAAAAACCTCCACAGGTAAGGTGCAGAAGTTTGCGTTGCGCGAACTGGCTGAGGCACTCTAGTGAATAAAGTACTTATATTTATTGTCGCCTTAGTTGTTTTGGCAGTAGCCGCAGCAACTTTGCCAGTTGTTGAATGGCTGACTGATTTTTTTGCTTGGATTGAAAACAATAGGCAAATCTCTTGGTTGGTCTTCAGCGTGTTTTATATCGCAGCAGTGGTCTTACTGCTGCCCGGTAGCCTACTCACACTGGGCGCAGGTTTTCTCTTTGGTTTAGGTTATGGCTTTGCCATTGTCTCGTTTTCTAGCACCGTAGGTGCCGCTTGTGCATTCCTAGTGGGGCGCTTTTTTGCACGTGATTGGGTGGCAGACAAGCTTGCGCTTATGCCGCGTTTTGCCGCGCTGGATAAAGCCATTGAAGGGCGGGGCGCCTTAGTTGTGTTTTTATGCCGGCTTTCGCCAGTGTTCCCATTCAACCTCCTTAACTATGCCATGGGTTTAACCGGCGTTAAGTTTAGGACCTATGTTTTTGTCTCGTGGCTGGGCATGATGCCAGGCACTTTGTTATTTGTTTACATCGGATCGATTGCGGAAAATATAACCGGCATCTTGTCCGGCCAAATAGAGTCGCTACCAGCCAGTAACTGGTTATTTTATGGCGGTCTGGCTGCCACACTGGTGTTAACCATTGTCATTACTCGAATATCTACAAAAACCTTGAACGAACATTTAGAGCAAGCCCAGTCCAACTCAAACCAATAGTGAGAGCAGTTTATGAGTTACCCCGGTGAACATTTTGACACCACAAGCTGGCAGTTGTTGTGCCCAACGGATTACGTAAACCCCGCGCCGAAAGCTAAATATCATTTGGTGGTAGTAGGGGCCGGTCCTGCGGGTTTAATCAGTGCCATTGGCGCTGCGGGCCTTGGTGCAAATGTGGCGCTGATCGAGCGGCACCGTATGGGCGGAGATTGTCTGAACGTGGGCTGCATGCCGTCAAAATCGCTGCTGTCTTTCACCCAAGAAAACCCTAGCGCAGATTTTGCTGATGCTTTTTCTTGGCTTCGAGAAGTGCGCGCAGGTATTGCGCCACATGACTCAATTGAGCGCTATAGCGAAATGGGTGTTGATGTATTTCAAGGCGAAGCCAGCTTCAATGCCCAAGGACTCTTGCAGCTTGGAGACATTACCTTTAACGCTCGGCGCATTGCGCTATGCACTGGCGCACGCGCTGCGCTGCCGCCCATTCCCGGTCTTGATCCAGCCTTTGTGCTGACTAATGAAAACGTTTTTGATTTGACCACTCAGCCAGAATCCATTGCAATTTTGGGTGGCGGGGCAATTGGCTGCGAGTTGGCGCAAGCGTTTTCGCGCCTGGGAACTCGGGTGGAGTTATTTGAACAAGCCCCTCGCTTACTGCCGCTGGAGATTCCGCTGGCGGGTGAAACCTTGGCGCAGGCATTAACGGACAGCGGTGTGCGTTTGCATCTAGGCGAAGCGGTCACCGCAATTGAAGGTCCCGGAACCATTCATACACAGAACGGCACCGTGGTTTGCGAAAAAATCATGGTCGCTGCAGGTCGCAGACCCAATACTGAAAATCTTAATTTGGCGGCGGCTGGCGTTGAACTGGACGGTCGAGGATTTGTTGTTGTCGATGAAAAGCTGCGCACGGCTCAAAGTCATATCTACGCGGCAGGTGACTGTGCAACAACACTGCAGTTCACCCACCATGCTGATGCTCAGGCCCGTGCGTTAATACAAAATGCTTTGTTTTTCCCCACCGCCAAAGTCTCAGGACTTGCCATTCCACATTGCACCTATACTTCTCCGGAGATTGCCTCCATTGGACCTTCCCTAGAAGTCTTGGAGCAAACGGGTGTTGCCTATGACCGCTACGAATTTGATTTAACCGAACTAGACCGGGTAAAGGCCAAGCCCTTTGCCAGCGCAGCCAAGGCGAAAGCTCAGGGCGGTTATGCATTAGTGGTGACAAAGAAAGGTACAGATGAAATTTTAGCCGCGACAATAATCGGCGCGGATGCGGGGGAATTGTTGGCACCTATCTGTTTAATGATGTCGAATAATTTGGGCTTATCCGCTGCGCAAAAAACTATTTTTAGTTATCCAACGCGTAGTGAGTTTTTGAAGCGTCTAGGTGATGCCTATAATAAAAGTCGCATGACACCGAGGATCGCTGCTATTTTTGCTTGGTGGTTGAAGCGCACGCTTTAAGTGGGCGTTGTCTATTGACAAGTTAGTTGGTTAATTAATTGTTGAGTTAGTACGCCAATTATGAACTTGGTATGCGACGTATTAAGCCCCAAATTTTAGACCTTGGGCGTCAACAATAAGAATTAGGATGAATACATGAGTTGGATGAACGTAAGTTTTGCACTGTTGGTTAGTCTTTTCTTAGGGCTCGCTGGTTGTGGGCAGCAATCTGAGCAAGGCGGCATTCAAGGGGCTGCAACCGGTAGTACTTATCAGTTAATGACTGAATATTTAGAACCTGCGGCGGATAAAATTTGGTCTTCAGCTGGCGCTATCATCACCATTGAAGGTGAGCAGGACCTGCAACCGACAACCGATGAGGGTTGGGCTGCTGTCGTACATAGCGCCTCAGTAGTCGCTGAAGGCGGCAACTTGTTAATGCTAAAAGGCTACGCTGCGGACCAAGGTGATTGGGCTGAATACGCGCAAGGTATGACGCGCGCCGCTTTGAAGGCTCGCAAAGCAGCAATAGATCAAGACGCCGAAGCGTTGTTTAACGCAGGCGGTGAAATCTATAACGTCTGCCGCGCCTGTCATAACAAATATATTGTTGAAGCTGGAGAGATTTAGCGTGAGTGCAGCTACACCGGATAGACTAGGTTTGATTTCGCTGGGTTCAGTGGTTGCCGCTGGGTTGGCCTTGGTGTTGTTTGTGCTGCCAGCGGAATACGATATGGATCTAACGGGTGCGGGTGAGCTGATGGGTATCAAAGGCATGGCTGGATACAGTGTTGCCGCGCTGTCAAATCAGCCTACTACTTACCACAAGGACAGTGTGACTTTCCCGCTGGCACCATTTGAATCCGTGGAATACAAATATGCCCTAGCGCAGGGCCAGAGTATGGTTTTTACCTGGCAAGCGGTGAGCGCCTTAAATGATCCGCAGGCAGAACTCATATTTGATATGCACAGTGAAGAAAAGGGTACAGATCCGGAAGATTCAGTGACCTTTGATATGGGTCGCGCAGGCAGTGCTCACGGCTCCTTCGTCGCACCCTTTGACGGCATCCATGGCTGGTATTGGGAAAATAGAACAGGTGAAGACATTGTGGTTGAACTCGTGACGACTGGCTTCTATAGCACGGCCACAACCTATGGTCCCAACGGGGCCTTCAGCAAAAGCTTTAGCGAGGTTGCAGAGCAATAGACAAAAGTGACGCAGCGAGCTAAATCAGTTAGCTGCTTTCGCTCAATGCCTGACAATGTTGGACGATGCTGGCCCTTGAGTGGGCTGTTAACTAGGCGCAACCCATTGGCGGTGTACTTCATCCAAAGTGGCTCTTGGTCGCTCAGGTGGTTTTTCTGCGGCGGACCCTATATAGATGTATCCAGCTACGCGCTCGTCCTGTTCAAGTCCTAAAGCCTGATCCACTCCCTTATCATAGGCATACCATTCGGTGAGCCACTGGGCGACAAAGCCCACAAGGTTTGCGGCGACCAAAAGGTTTTGACAGGCGGCACCCGCCGACAGCGTCTGTTCCCAAACCGGGATTTTGTGTTCGTGTTTCACACGGCTGATCACTGCGACCACCCTGGGTGCGCGTAAAAACCGAGCAGCTTCATGAGCAATTTGTGCCTGGCTAGCCTCTGGTTTTTGCGCTTGATAACAGCGCCCTAACACTTCACCAAACGCCACTCTTGCGTCACCGTTAAACTCAATAAACCGCCATGGCGCTAGTTTGCCGTGGTCGGGTACTCGTATGGCCGCGCTGAGTATTTTCCGCATTTGGGCATCATCGGGGCCCGGCTCTAGCATGTGTATGACTTTCACGGTTCGCCGCTCAATTAATCGCTGCACTGCCTCTTCTATGGAATTTTCTGGGTACACATTTGTCGCCTACTAAAACAATGTTCAATTGTAACGAAGTTCGGCGGCGTTGAGGATTAATCCACGCAGATTTAGTAAATACCGGCGCGCAATAGATGACTTCTGATGGGGGGTCTGCTGAAATAGACTCTCATTTATTGGGAGAACACAATGGACGTCAAAGGTAAGAAAGCGCTGGTATTTGGGGGGACTTCAGGTATCGGTCTAGCAACGGTTATGCAGCTTCAGGCCGCTGGCGCAGAGGTTGTGGCGATCAGTCGAGACCCAAGCAAAGCCGGTGATATCTCGGGTGTTACTCTGCGCGGATGTGATGTGCGAGACGCCGACGCGTTAACCGCATTGTTTCAAGCGGAAGGGCCTTTCGACATACTCATTTCTGCTGCTACAGGAGGCAGTAGGGCGGCAGGACCATTCCTAACAATGGACATGGCAGGCTTCCAAGGTTCTTTTGACAAGCTCTGGGGCTATACCAATGTTGTGCGTTTTGGTGCAGAGCATCTGTCTGAACATGGCAGCATTGTATTGGTCAGTGGCGCGCCAGCGCGTCGCGCGAAGCCAGGACAGGCAGCCATCGCCGCTGTTGGCGGTGCAGTTGAACAGTTTTCACGGGCAATCGCGGCAGAGTTAGCGCCTAGACGCATAAATGTCGTCAGCCCAGGTGTCATTGATACACCGATGTTCGGAAATGATGCTGAAGCACGGGGCAAAATGTTGGTTGGGGCGACCGGTAAAAACTTGATTCCTCGTGCTGGCACGCCGGATGAAGTGGCCAAAGCCATTGTCTTTGCCGTTGAAAACGACTTTGTTACCGGTACCACCATTGAAGTAGATGGCGGTTGGATACTGAGTTAATTAATTGAGTACTTGTCTCAAGGGCAATGTGCTCTTGAGACTGCTTGAACAAATAGCTTTTGCAAAAGGCCTGAGCTAACAACCGTAGTTGCAACGACTGCGGACAGTATTGAGTTCTGCTGCCAATTTTTACAGCGTCGCTGTATTGCTCTCTACACCCAAATACAAACGCCCAGTCAGCTCCAATGTGCTGGGCGCCACCATAATGTGTTGAGTGGTCATGTGTACGTCACGGAAGTGCTGCTGTAGCTTGGAATTGTGATAAACCGCGCTGCCTGCCCCTAAGGTATACATGGCGTCTACTGCCTTCACGCTTGATTCCACCGCATGGGTAGTTGCCAAACGAATGTCTCGCCGCATGTCCAAGGTCACCTTATTGCCTGCGATGGCTGCCGACCAAGCGGTATCTATTGCGTCATAGAAAAACGCTCGCGCGCTGCGCAAAGTGGCTTCTGCCCGGGCCACTTCAATATGTGTGTGTGGCCGAGTGGCCAGCGTGCTATTGGTGCCCACACGCTTTTTGCTCTCGGCCAAGGTAATGAGTTCGTCAACAGCGGCTCTCGCAATGCCCATTGCCACGGCAGCAATGCCTAACGCCAGAAGTGTGAAGTGTGGAAATTGAAACAGTGGACCAGCAGGGGGCGTGTGCTTTGCGAAGCCCACCACATGCTCGGCACCAATCTGAAGGTTATTCACACTGTAATCAGTGCTGCCGGTACCTTGCAGGCCGCTGACATGCCAAGTGTCCGCAAATTCAATGGCGTTTGCGGGCATTAGGCACATGCTAGTGGGTGCTTTTTCGTTCATTAATTCTCCGGCTGCATTCAAAATGCTGCAGCCGCCTAAAACCCAATCTGCGTTTTGTGTACCTGAACCCCATTGCCAATTGCCTGAGACTGTAAATCCTTGGCCGTTTTGAGTGGCTTTACCCGTGGGCGCAAACACCCCAGCGATCATGGTTTCAGGCGTGGTGAATATGGCTTTTGCTGTATCAACAGGGATGCGCGCTAAGGTGGAGCCACTGGTTGCTGCGATGAATGCTACCCATCCGCAGGCTGCGTCACCTTGAGCTAAGCGCTCAAATACTCTGGCGCTGTCTGCGGGGGAGGTCTCAAGGCCACCGATCTCCGTTGGCACATACATGCGGTAAAAACCTGCTGCGGCCATTGCATTGGATACGTCTTTGGGCAGGCGTCTGGCTTTTTCAAACTCTGCGCTTCGCGCAGAAAATTGGTTGCCTAGTTGCTCTGCAGCATCGAATAAATTTTGCGCTTGCATTCACCTTCTCCTCTCACGTATGTCTGAGTATCGCCTAATTAGGTGATCAAGAAAAACCCTGATAACTGATAACCAACCAATAGATAGCCGGCAAACATCAGTGCTGTATTGGCAACTATGGCTTGGCGAGGGAATGAACTTTGTCGTCGCCAAGCCGACATAAGCGTGATCATCGCCAGCAGTGCTAACAGTTGACCCACTTCTACACCTACGTTGAAAGCGATCAAGTTGGCCAAAAGCCCTTCTTGCGAAAGGCTGATTTCTTGCAGTTTGGTGGCCAACCCAAAGCCATGAAATAGACCGAAGATGAGTACGGCTAGTCGCGTGTTTGGATGGACACCTAGGCGCTGAAAGCCGCCCAAGTTTTCAAACGCTTTGTAAACCACAGAGAAACCAATGATAGCGTCGATGATGTAGGCGTTGGCTGGAATGTCGAACCAAACGCCAACAATAAGCGTCAGGCTGTGGCCCGCAGCAAAGAGCGTGACATAAATGCCAACGTCTCTTAAGCGGTAAAGAAAAAAGATCACGCCAGCTAAAAAGAACAAGTGGTCGTAACCGGTGACCATGTGTTTTGCCCCAAGGTAGAAGTAGGGCCAAAAGTGAAAACCTTCTTTGCCTTGCAGGAAGCTTGCGTCGCCCTCAGTAACGCCGTGAGCAAGTGCCGAGTGAGCGAAAAAAACTGCAAAGAGTGCTAGGCCCGCTGCAATACAGCGAGGCAGTGTTCTGCCAAGGTATGTGTGCGGGTGCGGGCGCGGGTGCAAATTTAGGATGATGCTACTCGGCGTTCAAACGTTGATTGAATTCAATCATATTGCCGCTTGGGTCATGGGCAAAAATTTGTCGGCACACGTTAGGAATGTTCTTCTCACTGGTGAACTTGATACCGTGCTTCTCTAGCTGGTCCGTTACTTGGTCCATGTTCTCAACCAAGAAAGCAAAGTGCTGTTCTTTTAACGGTTGGCCGCTGTCTATGCCCAGTAGGTGAATTTCTTGATTGCCGGCTTTCAGCCACGCGCCTGGAAAACCTAGGTCAGGTCTTGGCAAGTCTTCAAGTTCTAGCACCTCTAAATAGAATTGCTTAGCGCTTGCGACATCTGTGACATTGATTGAAACGTGATGTATGCCTTGGGTAATCATCATATTCTCCCAAAAGTGGATGATTCTAAAAGCCTGTTAGAACATCCGTTCCCGTCGTGTGTGACGAGAACAGATTGTCTGCGCTAACCCAGCCATTTCGGCTCGGTTAGTTTTGCTGGCTAGTCCGACTAGCGGGGCTTACCCACTAGCCGCACCAGGCCTATTAGCCTTGCAAGCTTGCAAAGGTTTTGCCTTCAGCAACCAAACGCTCTAACAACGGTGCTGGTTCCCAAATCGCGCCGCCATATTCTTTTTGGAAGCCCTTAATGTCAGCAAGGATGTTTTCTAAGCCAATTTGATCAGCCCAAAACATAGGTCCGCCTGTTACTTCAGGGAAGCCATAACCATTGATGTAAACAATGTCTATGTCACATGGGCGAATAGCAATGCCGTCCTCTAATATGCGCGCACCTTCGTTGATAAGAGGGTACAGGCAACGCTTAAGTACTTCTTCGTCCTCAATGCTGCGGCGCTCTATGCCAAGTTCAGCAGAGGTTTCTTCAACCAGTGCGACAACTTCGGGATCAGCTTGGCCAGCTCTGCTGCCTTCTGGATAGATGTAGTAGCCGCGATTGTTCTTCTGACCATAACGATCCATTTCACAAAGCTTGTCAGCAACGCGAGCTGTAATTGGTACATCTTCTGGCTTCATACCGCTGAGCTTGCGTGCACGCCAGCCAAGGTCTAGACCAACAAGGTCGTTCATTTGGAATGGGCCCATTGGCATGCCAAATTGTAGAAGAGCGTTGTCCACTTGATAGGGTGTTGCACCTTGCAGAATGATCTCGCCCGCTTGACGAGTGTAGCCGGCAAGCATTCTGTTGCCGATAAAGCCTGGTGCATTGCCAGATAGAACAGCAATTTTGTTAAGCTGACGACCGAGCTTCATTGAGCTTGCAATAACTTCGTTGCTGGTCTTGCCGCCGCGCACAATTTCTAACAACTTCATAATGTTTGCTGGGCTGAAGAAGTGCAGGCCGATAACAGACTCAGGGCGTGAGGTAGCTTCAGCCATTTTGTCGATGTCTAGGGCGGAGGTGTTACTGGCAAGTATTGCGCCGGGCTTAGCAACTGCATCCATTTTCTTAAACGTGTCTACTTTAACGTCGATGTTTTCATAAATGGCCTCAAGAATGAGGTCAGCAGAACCAAGGTCTTCAAAGTTTGTGGTGCCGGTTAGTAGGCTCATACGCTTGTCCACATCCTCTGCGGTCATGCGTCCACGTTGTACTTGAATGTCGTAGTTGCGCTTGATTACGCCAATACCGCGATCCAGTGCCTCTTGATTCATTTCAAGTGTGGTGACGGGAATGCCCACGTTTAAAAATGACATGGTGATGCCGCCGCCCATGGTGCCGCAACCGATGACAGCCGCAGTATCAATTTTTTGCGTAGCTGTATCTTTAGGCACATCTGGAATCTTCGATACTTCGCGCTCAGAGAAGAACATGTGAATAAGAGATTCGCGCTGTGGGTGCTTCAGACACTTAGCAAAGCACTCTTGCTCAACGGCCAAGCCTGCGTCGAAGTCGCCAAGGTTTACCGCAGCTTCAATACACTGCACGATCATCTCAGGCGCAAAGCGCTTGCGCATTTTACGTGCGGCATTTTTGCGTGCTGCGTCAAACATTTCAGCGTTACCGCGATCTTTAGCAACAATGTCCTCTTCGTCGCGGATGCGGCGAACTGGGCTGCCTTTGGCAATAATGTCAGCGGCAAATGCCATGGCGCTTTCAATTACGTCACCGTCAGCTAGCGCATCAGCAATACCCATCTGGGTTGCCACTGGACCAGGAATTGGGTCGCCAGAAAGAATGAAATCTAGGGCTTTTTGAGCGCCAACGAGTCTAGGTAGTCTTTGTGTGCCACCTGCGCCGGGCAGTAGGCCCAACTTAACTTCAGGTAGGCCAACAGGTGCGCTAGCCGCAATGACACGGTAGTGGCAACACAACGCTACTTCTAAGCCGCCACCAAATGCAGTGCCGTTAATGGCCGCAATAATCGGCTTCGCGCTGTTTTCCATAGTCGTAAGGCAATCGTGCAGGCTAGGGCCTTCGGCTTTGCCGCCAAACTCTGAAATGTCTGCACCAGCAATGAACGCGCGACCAGCACCGGTAAGGATGATTGCTTTAACATTGTCGTCAGCGAGGGCTGCGTTAACGCCATCTGAAAGACCTTGGCGTACGCCCGAGGAAAGCGGGTTAACGGGTGGGTTGTCGATGGTCATAAGGGCGATATCGCCTCTGAGTTCGTAATGCACGGTACCTTTCATATGGAGCCTCTCCAGAGTTACTAAAAAATAGAACGCGAAGTTTGCCGCAAGTCGCTTGCGAAGCCTAGGATTTCTCTATGCATTTGGGCAAAGAGAGAATAAAGAGAGAGCAAAGAGCGCGCAAAGAGAGGGTGAAGAGAGGGCAAAGAGCGTGCTGTGTATGCCTGAAGGCCGGAATCTCGATAGATTTTTCGGAAATGGCCGTAGATCAAATAGAGACTCGACAGTTGCACCTTCGAAAATAGCGAACCTGACCAGCGGTTGCTTCAGCCGATGAAGGGTAAAGGCAATATCTATTCTCGCCCAGCAAATTGTGGTCTATTTAAAAGCTCAACCATTTGACGCAAAACCCATGTCGCTTGCCAAAATTTTGCGTCATCTCTTTACACAAATCTAAGTACACAAATCTAACCGTGGAAGATTGTGCGTTAGCCCGATCACCAGCTGAATAAATACCAAATGACTGAAATTACATTTCGAGAGGCCGTACACAATAGGCGCTTTTTGCAAGCCGCAGATATACTCGCTCTGGGCGGCAATCCTTTTATTGCTGAGGATCCCAACGAATCTATTTCTGCTTTTGAGCAGGATAATATCTTCGACATTTTGATCAAAGAAAAGGCTTTTGATTTGATCTATGCGCTTGTTGAAAACACCTACATCCAGATGGATCTATTCGAGTCCGGCCTTACAGGTATTCATAAAAGCATCATCAACCATCTTCACGAAGATGAGGATTCTCTCCAATTCTTGCAGAAATTTTTGTCTAACGTGACGAATATTGACGAGGAATATAATGATGAAACCCTGCTAAGTTGGGCTGTGAGAAAAGATAAACCACTTAGCGTTTTGAAAGTAATAATCGATGCCGGTTGCGCCATTACCTTTGTTGATCGAGTGGACAATTCGTTGTTACACCAAATTGTCTTTCAGCAATCTGATGAAACTTTGTTGCCGTTTTTGGTTGACGCAGGGTTGGAGGTAGATGGCGTTAATATTTTAGGCGAGACGGCCTTGCACACGGCTGTAAAAAACAGAAAGGAAAAATATATTCCCACTTTGCTGGCTTGTGGCGCCGATCCCAATTTGCCCGATACCGACCAAAAATCGCCTTATTATTACGCATTAGTTCAGCAAAGAAGTTTGGCAATTTATGAGATTTTTGCTGGCTATTGTCCGCCTAACTTTGATCAATTCACCTTAGATGGCAGCACGTTATTATTTGATTTCATATCAAATATTTACTCAGATCCAACAGATTTAAAATTAGTTGAGAAAATGTTGGAGCATGGCGCTGATCTAAGTCAGGAGGTCATCAATCCTTACGGCGTGCCCGAAACGCCTTTGGATCTTGTTGCCCAAAAAAGCTGTGAACTCATGCAATGTATTCTCAACAAAGAGCATATCGATATTAATGCCCAAGACCGTTTCGGCAACACGGTTTTGCATAAGGTGTGTGCGCGTAATGTAAATTATGAGCAAGCAGTAGCTCGCAATATGTATAGAACAGTCAAATTTCTTTTAGCTGAAGGCGCTGACATGGCTATCAAAAATGATCTAGATCAAACCCCGCTGATGTTGGCCTCCGATGACAATATGAAAGCGAAAATAGCAACTTTGTTAATACTCCAAGAGAACGAATAACTTATGTCATTATCTTTTATCGCAGCCTGTGAGGGTGGAAAACGAAAAATTGCGCAAGTACTGCTATCAAATGGCGAAGTTGATGCAAAATATACAGACGAAAAAGGGCGTACGGGTCTACATTATGCTGCTCATAAGGGTTATTTCGACATTGTCGAGATGCTTATTGAGAAAGGCGCAGACGTTGACTACGAGGATCATAATGGAGAAACACCCCTCTACTTTGCGTGCCTTCAAAGTCAAAATCAAACTGCGACCTACCTGTTGGAGCAGGGCGCAAATGCCAGGATCAGTGACTTTCAAGGCAATAGTTTGTTACATATTGCTTCTAAAAATGGGCAAGTTAAGACTGTAGCGGCTTTAATAAACGCTGGATTAGATGTTAATGCAGAAAGTAAGAATGCTGAAACGCCGCTTTCCCTAGCGATTGTAAATCGCCGCCGCGACGTCGTGATTGAGCTAATTAATCAAGGGGCAAGCATTGATGTCAGTAATAGTGATGGTGAAACTCCGTTCTTGCTGGCGGTTCGCATTCAAAATTTACCCATTATAAAACTGCTCATTGAGTCTGGTGCAGATGTAAATGAGCCGAATAACAACGGCATAACGCCACTGATTAGCGCGGCCTGTAACCGCAACAGAATGCTAATAAAATTGTTGGTTGAAAGCGGCGCTGATGTTCTAAAAGAATCAAATGAAGGGCTGTCTTCAGTTTGGTTGTCCTGTGCTTATAACCAAAAAGAGGTCATCAAATTATTTTTTGAGCATGGTGTGAGTCCCAATTACACCAAGCCATCCATTAACATAGGTGGCGATGTGGGCAACTATTTGGATTGGCTCACGACCACAAAAGATTTGTCGATAGAAAGTTCTTTCAATTTAGACGCTTCGCGAATTTTTGGCGGCGAGAGCTTGTTGCATGTCGCGGTCAAGAATGGGCATATAAGTATGGTGAAGCTGCTGCTTGAGTCCGGCGCGGAAGGTGACGCTCAAGACGATTTAGGTAATGCTGCGCTGCACTATGCTGCTGTAAGCGGTAAGAAAGATATCGTAAAGTATTTGTTAGACAATGGCGTGAATAGGGAGCTGGTCAATTCCAAAGATCAAAAAGCTATAGACTACTCGAACGCCAAAGGTTTTAACGAAATCACTGAACTTCTCTTGAGCAGCTAGATGAAATTAAACACATCTTTGTGTGTTCTTTGAAGCGGAGTCTAGGACTGTTGGGCCTGCTTTTTTTGAGCATCCACAGACACCTCTTTTTGCAGAACGGCTACTTTTTGCGATAAAAAGTAGATAAGGAAATAACCTCTAGCATGGCGGTGCAAGGGTATTGGTCGAGCCAATTAATCTGTATTGTTACGCCAGAGATCGTCGCCAGTGAATGTCACTTCTCGCAGTGTCCAAATATTCTTCTTCAGCTATAAATTAACCTGCATTCTAGAAATCTTCGATGGATTGAATGACTCTTAATGTTTTGCGGTCGACAGATGGATTTTCTGCGGCGTTGAACTAAATAAATCGAATTCTATAAGAGGTATTTATCAATTATTTTTCTGTCGTTTTTACGCTCATCTCAGTTTCCGGTTTGTCTACATGAGCGCATCAAACGCATTCGTCAAAGCTGATTTCCACATGCACAGCCGGCACTCTGACGGCAGTCTGAGCCCTCAAGCATTAATAGAGTTGGCTTGCGAGCGCGAAGTGACTCAAATGGCCATTACCGATCACGACACTATTTCTGCTTATGCAGAGCTGGCAGCGCTGCCTGAAACGGCCAATAAATCTATAAAGTTGATCACTGGCTGTGAATTTTCTTGTCTATGGTCTGGCAGAAATATCCATGTAGTGGGGCTTAATTTAGACCTACAAGATCCAGGCCTCACTGAAGCCATGGAAATTCAAGCCAAAGCTCGAACTGAGCGCGCGCAAACCATTGCAGATATTTTGTCTCGTCAAGGCTTTGAAAACACCTTAGAGGGTGCTCAGGCCAATGCCGCTGGCGGCACTATTGGTCGGCCGCATTTTGCTCAGTACTTGATCGATGCGGGTTACGTAAAAAACATGAAGCAGGCTTTTAAGCAGTACCTGGGTGCAGGCAAGCCCGGAGACGTTAAAGCGAACTGGCCAGATTTGGCGCGTGCGTGTCAGTGGATTCGCGGGGCAGGTGGCGTGCCGGTTCTGGCCCACCCCATGAAATACGGCATTACCCTGACCAAGTTGCGGAAATTGTGCGATGAATTTAAAGCGGTCGGTGGTCAAGGCTTAGAAGTGATTTCTGGCGCTCAAGATCCGGTGAAGACGAATACCCTAGCAACATTGGCAGAAGATTTTGCATTTTTGGCTTCCACTGGGAGCGATTTTCACCAACCGGGGCAACCTTGGGCGGAGTTGGGCAAAGTGCCTGCGCTACCTGTGAGCTGCACGCCCATTTGGCACAGTTGGCAATAGCGCGGCCATGAACAGTAGGGCAGAGCGATCTATGCATGATGTTGTCATTGTTGGCGGCGGCGCCAGCGGCCTGATGTGTGCAATTCATGCGGGCTATAATGGCCACAAAGTCCTGGTCTTGGAGAAAGGCCCAAAGGTTGGGCTGAAGATCTTAGTCTCGGGCGGCGGTAGATGTAATTTTACCAACTATGGTGTGGACCCGGACCAACACTTTCTCTCTGAAAACCCGCATTTTTGTATCTCCGCGTTGAAGCGCTATACGCCCGAACGATTTATTGAAATGGTTGAAAACCATGGCATTGACTACCACGAAAAGAAGTTGGGCCAGCTATTTTGCGATCATAGCGCCAAGGATATTGTAGCCATGCTGTTGAGTGAGGCGCAGTGGGCTGGCGTAGAAATCCTCACGGGTATGGAGGTGTCTGCCATTAAGAAAAACCAAGACGGTACATTCTCAGTGAACACCTCAGGGCAAACCTACCAAGCGAGTAAAGTTGTGTTGGCTTCCGGTGGCTTGTCCATGCCGAAAATTGCTTCTGATTTAGCATTTCGTACGGCCAACGATTTTGGTTTGGATGTCGTCGCGCCCAGGGCAGCGTTAGTGCCGTTGACCTGGAATTCTGGTGACAAAGCGTCTTTTGCTGACCTCAGTGGTATTTCCTTGGACGCAGAGGTCAGTTGCGGGGCTATCAGTTTTCGCGAGAATATTCTGTTTACCCACAGAGGGCTTAGTGGCCCCAGTATTCTACAAATTTCATCTTTTTGGCGCGAGGGTGGGGTTGTGCTGATCAACCTTTTGCCGGAACTGGATGCCGAAACTTGGCTGTTGGATGAGCGCACTTTGTCGCCTAAAGTCCACCTTTCGACGCTGCTCAAGAAGCACCTGCCTAATCGGTTGGTAGATTATTTAGCCAAACATTGGTTTGCTGACCAAAAGATAGGCAGCTTTACCCATGCCGAGCTCAGCGGTATGGCGAAACGGTTGAATGCTTGGTCTTTCAAGCCAGGCGGTACCGAAGGTTACCGCACAGCGGAAGTCACCTTGGGCGGTATCTCAACCAATGAGGTTTCTTCAAAAACCTTTGCTGTCACCAAAGTGCCGGGGCTGTATGCCATTGGCGAGGCGTTGGACGTGGCGGGTTGGTTAGGGGGGTACAACTTTCAGTGGGCTTGGGCCTCAGCCTATAGCTGCGCAATGCATCTTTAGTTTATTCGTTAGTCCGATCAGCTAGCCCAATTAGTTAGTCCGGCCAGTTAGTTCAGTGGGTTGATGGAAATCAGTGCTCTTTTTGTAAGTTTCTCGCCCATCTTGTAATTCATCTAAGTACGGTGGTACACAACTTTACCGTTGTAAAATCTGCAATCTACCGTGCGGCGCTCACTTAACCCACTTTATCAAATCGTTATTAAAAATTAGTTAGGCAAGGTGCGTAATACACGTGTGGCTGTTGTCAATTCTGCCATTTTCTCTAACTATTTTAGACGGTTGATTTTTATGAAGTATGCGCGAGTTTCCTTAAAGTTCCTTCTTTCCGTAGTGCTTGCCAGTGTTGTCCTGCCTGAGCTTGCTTCCGACGACGATGGAGGCCAGGGAGATATCTCTTACTCCCATATTTCAATCTTTGGCCACGTTGGTGAAGGGGTGTTCGATGCAGATTTTAAAGGCGGCATTGTTAGAGGCAGTTATGGTTTTGGCGATCACTTTTTTGTCCTTGGTGATTACGCCGCTCAGCGCACTGATGATGCAATTGTCCTTGGTCCGTTGTCAGATAAAGTGACAACAGAACAGGGCCACCTTGGTGTTGGTTTTCATACGCCCATTGCAGCTAAGACCGATTTTGTTGCTTCCTCTCAGTACGCCGTAGCAATTGTGGAGCTTTTCGGTGAGTCAGTTACCTCGGAAGGTGTATTGATTGATGTGGGTGTGCGTTCGCGAATTATAGATCGCTGGGAGTTTGCACTGGGCGCCAATTATTCTAACCAGGTGGATCAAGGGGAGTTTGGTTATTCTTTGAGTGGGCGGTTTTATGCAACGCCCAAGTTTTCCTTGGGTTTGAATTTTGAATCAGTGTTTCATGTTGAAGCCTACGGCGTGTTGTTGCGTTACGACTTTTAGATTGCAGCTCTAAACAGCGAATGGCCCAATTTGAGACAAAAAGATTTGAGATAAAAAGATTGGAGCTAAAAAGATTGGCGATAAAAAGATCAAAATCGCTAATCGATTAGACTAGGCCGCGTGCGGCGGGTTAACCGCACAAACCCCATAAGACCGTGCACCTCAATACTTCTCGTACGCCGACACGCGTCCGAGTTTTGTATCCATTTCCTCACCCATCTTTACAAGCTATTGTTTGAAGTTCTCGTCGTAATGGTTAAGCTACTGTGCTTCTCTGGAGAGGGCACAGCGCGTGCAACTGTGGCTGTAAAATCAGCACCGTTAGGCTGATGCAGCGTGAGGCAGGTGCCCCCTTGAGCCATTAAGTAGCCGCATGCCAGCTAGGAGTTGGCGATAAGTGGTCATACCAGTTTCAATAAACTTTGAATAAAATTTAAATAAAAGAGGAAGGTACTATGAGTAACAGAACTAAGTTCTACATCAATGGCGAGTGGGTTGAGCCCACCACAAGCGAAACGATTGATGTGATCAACCCTGCAACAGAACAGCCCATTGGCCAAGTAGCTATGGGTGGCGCGGCTGACGTAGACAAAGCCGTTGCTGCTGCAAAAGCGGCTTTTGAATCATTTTCTCAAACCACCAAAGAAGAGCGTATTGCGCTTTTGGAAGCAATTGTCGCCAAGTACGTTGAACGTATGGGCGATGTGGCTGCTGCAATCAGCGAAGAAATGGGTGCGCCACTTGGTCTTGCCAATAAAGCGCAGGCACCTGCGGGCGCTGGTCACTTTATGACCACCATCAACGTGCTTAAAGAATACGAATTTGAAGAGGACATCGGCACCTCGCATATCATCAAAGAGGCCGCTGGGGTATGTGGTTTCATTACACCTTGGAACTGGCCAATTAATCAGATTGCCTGCAAAGTTGCTCCGGCTATTGCAGCGGGCTGCACCATGGTGCTTAAGCCTTCTGAAGTTGCGCCATACAACGCTATTTTGTTCGCAGAAATTTTAGATGCTGCTGGCGTTCCCGCTGGTGTATTTAACCTTGTAAACGGTGACGGCCCAGTAGTTGGCGCAACCCTTTCAGCCCACCCTGATGTAGACATGATGTCTTTCACTGGCTCAACTCGTGCCGGTGTAGAGGTGGCTAAGAATGCTGCGCCTACCGTTAAGCGCGTTGCACAAGAGCTAGGCGGCAAGTCTGCAAACATCATTCTAGATGATGCTGATTTCGGTAAAGCGATTTCTCGTGATGTGTTCGGTTTAGTGACTAACTCAGGTCAAAGCTGTAACGCACCTACACGTATGTTGGTGCCTATGTCGCGCATGGATGAAGCTGCCGCGGTTGCTAAAGCGGCTGCTGAGCAAGTGAAAGTTGGCGATCCTAATGCTGAAGGCACAATGATTGGACCGGTTGTTTCTGAAGTTCAGTACAACAAGATTCAAGCGCTCATTCAGGCAGGCATAGACGAAGGCGCGCGGTTAGAAACCGGTGGTACCGGTCGTCCAGACGGCCTCAACGCTGGCTTCTACATCAAGCCTACAGTTTTCTCCCACGTAACCAATGACATGACCATTGCTCAGGAAGAAATTTTTGGACCAGTGCTCACAATGATCGGTTATGAAGACGACGAAGACGCTATTCGTATTGCTAACGATACGGTGTACGGGTTGAGTGGGTATATCTCCTCTGAAAACACTGATCGCGCCAAAAACATTGCACGTAAAATCCGCACTGGCAACATTCACTTGAACGGTGCACCTACTGACCAGAACGCGCCTTTTGGTGGCTACAAGCAGTCGGGTAATGGCCGTGAGTGGGGTCGCTATGGTTTGGAAGAATTCTTAGAAACTAAGGCGATCATGGGCTACACCCCTAAGAGCTAGCTCGCGTTTTAAAGAGGCGTCCAGCAAACCCCCGCTTATCAGCGGGGGTTTTCGTTTCTAAGCCAGTATTCTTCAACCGCTTAATGAGCCAGTGCGTAATACTTCGTTTGATTTTGATCGCGTGCTCAGCCAGCCTTTGCTTATTAAAGCCCTTTGAATAGGAGGGTGGGGCAATCTTCAACAGTTTAAGGTTTTGTTATGAATAGCCTGCACAGCCTGAAAAGTCTTCATGGCCTCAAAGTGATCTCTCTTGAACAGGCCGTGGCTGCACCTCTGTGCACTCAGCGCTTGGTTCAGGCCGGTGCCGAGGTCATTAAAATTGAGCGCCCGCAGGGAGATTTCGCTCGCTACTACGACACTGCGGTGGCGGGTCAGAGCGCCTATTTTGTTTGGCTCAACGCGGGTAAAAAATCCGTGGTCTTGGACCTAAGCATCAATCAGGACAAGCAGTCGCTGCTGCAACTCATCAATAAATCAGACGTTTTGGTTCAAAATTTAAAGCCAGGGTCCTTGGCTGGCCTGGGGGTGGATCTTGATCTATTACATGCCCAGCGCCCAGCATTTATCTCTGTTTCAATATCCGGCTTTAGCCCAGATGGTCCCGGTTACAAGCGCAAAGCCTACGACCTGCTTATGCAGGCGGAGTCTGGTCTCGCGCAAATTACCGGCAGTGCGCAGGAGCCGGGCAGGGTGGGCGTATCTGTGGTGGATATCGCCACGGGGCAGTTTGCTTATGAAGCCATTCTGCAGGCCTTGCTGCAACGTAGCGCTTCCTCAACAGGCGCAAAAGTAGATATTTCCATGTTCGACGCAGTAGCCCATTGGCTTGCTGTGCCCTATTTGCTGGACCGTTATGGCGGCACTGCACCCAAACGTGTTGGTCTTGCACATCCGGGTATTTGCCCCTACGGCGTGTTTACAAGTGCCGACGGCGTGAGTTTTATCCTGTCTATCCAAAACGAGCGAGAGTGGCAACGCTTGTGCGAGGTAGGGATTGAAAACTCTGAGCTGGCTGCCGACGCTCGCTGTAGCGACAACCCAACCCGGGTGGCTAATAGAGTATTTGTGGATGCAACCGTGCAGTACGCTTTTGCCCAGCTAGATTATTGCTCAATTAGTCAGCGCTTAGACCTTGCTGATGTTGCGTTTGCGCCAGTGAACGAAATGTCCGCGCTCAAAGAACACCCGGATTTTCATACCGAAACCGTGCGGGTGGGTGATCAAGATGTTCAATTGCCGCGTTTGCCTGGGTCCAATGGCGAACAATCTGCATTGGCTAAAGTGCCAACACTTGGCGAGCACACAGAAGAGGTGCTCAAAAGCCTAAGTCAGTAATTGTCGGCTTTATCATAGTTTGATGGGTTGGAAGGGATTTTATTTTGGCGCAAAATCCGGGATCACTTTAGCGACTTTGGACCGTTATGGCTTACAACACAGACAACATTTTTGCCAAGATTTTACGCGGCGAAGCCCCAGCTTTTAAGGTTTATGAAGACGATTACTCTTTAGCCTTCATGGACGTTATGCCCCAAGTGGAAGGCCATACCTTGGTCATCCCCAAGGATCCCACAGAAAATTTACACGATGCCGACCCCATCATTCTGGGCCACACCATGGCCACAGTGCAGCGCGTTTCTGCGGCGGTTAAACAAGCCTTTGATTCGCCAGGCATCATGATTGCCCAGCTCAATGGCGCGCCTGCCGGGCAGACGGTATTTCACCTACACTTTCATATCCTGCCTCGTGCTGACGGTCTAGACATTGGCATGCACGCCCGAAATATGGCAGATTTCGCTGTGCTAGAAACCCATGCGCAGCGCGTACGCGAAGCCCTTGCTTAAGCATTTGGAGTAAATAGTATGAGCGGCGCAAAGGACAGGCTTGGAATGGAAGTGCACGCCCTTTTGTTAGAAGACAAAGCGGAATGGGCCCAGGCCATAGACGATATTTTGGGCGAGTACGGTGAGGCAGGGGTCCGCGAGATTTTGCGCAGCCTGCAAGATCATGTGTTGAGTCTGAATATTCCCCTCGATGAAGCTACCCTAAACACTCCGTATCGCAACACTATTGGGCCTGAGTCTCAACCCGCATACCCCGGCAATTTGGCGCTGGAAGAGCGCATTGAAAAAATCATTCGTTGGAACGCCATCGCTATGGTCTTGCAGGCTCAAGATAAAGGCATTGGCGTTGGCGGCCATATTGCCACTTATGCGTCTTGTGCCACCCTGTTGGAAGTGGGTTTTAACCATTTCTTTCGCGGTGCAGGCGCAAACAATAACCGTGGCGCAGTAGACATGCTATTGCCTCAGCCGCATGCCGCACCCGGCATTTACGCACGTGCATTTTTAGAGGGCAGACTGAGTGAGACGCACCTCAAAAATTACCGTCAAGAATTAGGCGAGGGGGGCGGGCTATCGTCTTATCCGCACCCACGCAGCATGCCAGACTTTTGGGAAGTGCCTAATGCGTCTATGGGGCTTTCAACCCCGGCAGCAATTTATCAGGCACGATTCGCCAAGTACTTGGAGAACCGTGGGCTTAAAGAGGCGGCTAGCGGTAAAGTCTGGTGCTTCATTGGCGACGGCGAATCCGACGAGCCCGAAGTGCTGGGTACTATAAATATCGCCGCCCGGGAAAAATTAGATAATTTGGTCTTAGTGGTTAACTGTAATCTACAAAGACTAGACGGACCCGTTAGAGGTAATGGCAAGATAATCCAAGAGTTAGAGCGGGTATTTCGCGGTGCAGATTGGCAGGTGTTGAAAGTCATTTGGGGCAGCGGTTGGGATGCCTTGCTCAGTCGTGACAGTGAGGGTGTACTGCAACGCCGCATGGACGAGTGTTTAGATGGCGATTATCAGATGTATTCTGTGCTACCCGGCGATGTTCAGCGCGAGCATTGGGTTGAAGGTAATGCAGCGCTAGAGCAAATGATGAATACCCTCACCGATGAGGAAGTAAAAGCCATTAAGCGCGGTGGCCAAGACCAGAAGAAAATTTTTGCGGCTTTCGCAAAAGCCAGTGAGCCCAACGGCAAACCCACAGTCATTTTGGTGAAAACTGTAAAGGGTGACGGCATGGGTGCTCAGGGTAAAAATACTGCGCATCAATATAAGAACATCCCCGTCGAAGAGCGCGTTACAGTCGCTAAAGAATTGGGCATTCCTTTAGATGATAAAGCGGCCATGGCGGCACAGTTTTATCGTCCAGCTGAGGATTCTCCTGAATTGATCTATATGCGTGAGCAGCGCGAAAAGTTAGATGGCTACTTGCCGAATAGAAATGTCAGTTGTGCGCCACTGCAAATTCCGCAGTTAGAGCGCTTTAAAGAAATTTTGGCGGGTAGTGGTAAGCGCGAAGTGTCTACCACTATGGTTATGGTGCGACTGATGTCATCGCTACTGCGTATGCCTGAAGTGGCCAAATATATTGTGCCCATAGTGCCAGATGAGGCGCGCACTTTTGGTATGGATGGTTTGTTTAAGGCAGCAGGGATTTACTCTGCGGACGGGCAGAAATATCGTCCGGTAGATGCGGACAGCTTACTGCCTTATCGCGAGGCCAATGACGGCCAGATTTTGCAAGAAGGTATTTGCGAGGTAGGGGCGATGGCCTCGTTTATGGCGGCGGGCAGCGCGTACTCTGTACATGGCCTACCCATGATTCCGTTTTATATCTTTTACTCCATGTTTGGTTTTCAACGTGTTGGCGACATGATTTGGAGTTGTGGCGACATGATGTGCAAGGGCTTTCTTCTTGGCGGTACCGCGGGGCGAACAACGCTGAATGGCGAAGGCTTGCAGCACCAGGACGGCCATTCGCACATTTTGGCCAGCACTGTGCCAAGTTTGCTCAGCTATGATCCAGCCTTTGGCTACGAGGTGGCAGTGATTGTCCGCGAGGGCATGCGCCGCATGTATGAAGAGCAAGAGGACATATTTTATTATCTGACCTTGTACAACGAAAACCATCTAATGCCTGATATGGCAGAGGTGTTGGCTGTAACGGATCAGACGCAAGAGGCCTTGGTGCAAAGTATTTTGCAGGGCGGTTATTGTTTTAGTCGCACGAGTGATGCGCCAGCGCAAATCCATTTGCTCTCTAGCGGCAGTATTATGCAGCAGGTAATGGCTGCAGCTTCCCAGCTTGAGAAGATGGGCTTTAACGTTGCCATTTGGAGCATGACAAGTTTTGTTGAACTACAGCGTCAGGCAATGGCGGTTGATCGAAGTAACCGCGATGCCGATGCAACGGCTAAAGATCAGCAGGTGTCGAATCTAGAACAAATGTTCGCCGGTCAGTCTGGCGCATTTGTCGCGGTGACCGATTATATGGCCTCGCTTGCTTTGGGTATTGCCGCGTGGATGCCGGAAGGCTATGAAGTATTGGGTACCGATGGGTTTGGTCTTTCAGAATCTAGACCGGCGTTGCGCGCGCATTTTGAAGTGGATGCCAAGACAATTGTTAGGGTCGCACTTATCAATTTGCGTAGACAAGCATTAATGTCAGACAAAACACTATCGAAGCACTTACAAACGGTCTCAGAATGAATGTGATCGTCAAATAAACATTAAGAAATTGAATCAAAGTAGAGATTAATCAGGGAGCGTTTTATGAAAGATTTTACAGGCAAGATGGCGGTTGTAACCGGTGGCGGCACTGGCATGGGCAGAGAGTTGGTGTGTCAGCTCATTCAAGCCGGCGCGCACGTGGCTATGTGTGATGTGTCGGAAGCGAATATGGCCCAAACGCAAAAGCTAGCGAATGCGCAGGGCGATCAACGTCTTACCTCGCATATCTGTGATGTCAGTAGCCAAGCGCAGTTGGACAAGTTTCGTGATGAGGTTTTGGCCCAACATGATGTTGCGCACATTAACCTGCTCTTTAACAACGCGGGCATTGGCGGCGGCGGCGGATTTGTTGCCGGTGATCAAGACGAATGGGAGCGCACTTTCGCAGTCTGTTGGTACGGAGTTTATTATGGCTGCCGCTCATTCATGCCAGCGCTATTGGCAAGTACTGAGGGACACATTATTAACACCAGCTCGGTGAATGGCTTTTGGGCCAGCGTGGGTCAAGGGGTGCCTCATACGGCTTATGCCGCCGCCAAGTTTGCGGTTAAGGGCTTCACCGAGGCGCTGATGACCGATCTAGAAGTGAATGCGCCGCATATTAAATGCTCAGTGGTTATGCCCGGGCACATTGGCACCTCAATTGCGATAAACACATCTCAAGTGTTGGGTAAGCACGGCGCTATGGAGTTAACCGCCGAGGAAGTGGATGTTGTGCGACAGCAGCTGTTGGCGAGAGGTATGCCCGTGGGCAATGTGCCGGATGAACATATTCGTCAGATGATTCAACAGCGCGGAGAAGACTTCCGTGATAAAGCGCCCACTTCAGCCGCCCAGGCCAGCTCAATTATATTAGACGGCGTGAAAGAAGGACGCTGGCGTATTTTGGTGGGTGAAGACGCTCATGTACTAGATCGCCTGGTGCGGGAAGCGCCAGAGGACGCCTATGACGGTTCTATGATGACTAAGTTACAAAGCTTGGGACACTTCGGCGGCCTTATTCAACAGGCCCCCGACAAGCCGTAACAAGCTGGCTTAGCTGATGTTGCCGCTGACTCTTTTGCCGGCGGTGATTGGCGTTTGATTGGTGTTTGATTGGCGTTTATGAGTGGGATAATACTTCCCTCAAAAAAGCCGCCCTAAAAGCAGCTTCCGTAAAAGAATTCTCTAAAAAAATCTCAAAAAGCACCTCATAAAGAAGCGACCTAAAAGTGCCTAGTTCGGAAGGTCTGTTTCAAAATACCTTTTGAAAAGATCTATCCAAAAAGATCTATGCAAAAAGGTCTATGTAAAAAGGCTTACGTAAAAAGACAAAGCGCCCGCATTTCCACACTCTCTCTAGCCGGCGCATTGGTCCCAATTGTGTTGTCTATAAACGCGCTATGGGGTGTCCAAAAAGCATCGCCGCTGGCAGCCAGACGACTGTCAAAGGTGCGGAACACTAATACCTCAGACCGGCTCATGCTCGGGTAGGTGTACCACCGGTGGGCCTGCGCGTTTTCGGCGCCCAGCACACCAAAGGTTTGGAAGGTAAAGTCGCCGCCGCCGTAGGCTTCCACCATGGCCGGTGCTAGGTCTTCAGCCGGTACGCTATGGGCGTCACAAATTGCCAGAGGGGTTTGCGGTTGAATAGGACCAGTGTTGCGCCAAAATTGAAGCATCAGCATATGCGATGCTTTAGCCACCGTATCTGGGGCTAAACCCTGTGCCTCAAGCACGGGCTGCAGGAAGTTCTGGTAATCTCTTTTCGGGTCCCGAGCCATCACTTCATAGTCTTGGGTGAAATCCGAGTGCACAAAGTGGATGGGCGCAAAGTCTTCGATCTCCATTGCTATGCGGGGATTCCGTAGTAAGGGCGGGTAAGCGATAACGGTATCGCAACCACTCAGCGCTTTGGCAAGTTGGGCGATTTCAGGCACGTGTATTTGCTTTAGGTGGTCCTCATCGGACCAATCTGTAACGCTGGATTCGTGCAGCATGCAGCTGAAACCATTGGTCTGCCAATCCACTAACTCGGTTGCTTCTCTCGCATTAGCGACGCTCACCGTCACCTCGCTATCTGCGTAGTGCATTTGCGTCCGGGTGTATTGCGTTTGGCTCATTTTACTGTCTCCCTTCTTGCATCCATTGGCAGCCTTGGCCTGTCTATCTACTGACCTGTCTGTTAACACAAGTATGCCAGCAAATTTGGCAAATTTGACCAGAGCTATTTTACGCGGCGCAGCCAGATTCCCGCGCGCAATTTGCGTTTTGCTATTTGCCCAGCCATACCCACGGGTTAGACTCCAGCTTGGAGTTTCAATAAAAGGGAGAGAGCATGGCGACCCAGAGTAGGGATGCAGCCATCGTAGGCGTTTACGAATATCCGTCTAGAGATGTAGAAGGCAAGGTTAATCCTTTGCAAATTAAAGCCGCGAGTGCTGCCAAAGCATTGGCTGACGCGGGACTAACCTGGTCGGACGTAGACGCAATTTATGACGCCTCGGAAGGCGCGCCCATGAGCGGTTTGATGATTTCAGAGTACTTTGGCATTAAGCCGTCTGTTATTGACACCACGGGTGTTGGCGGCAGCTCGTACGAGTTTCATGCAGCCCACGCTTTGAGAGCCATCCGTGACGGTAAGGCTAAAGTGGCATTGCTCACTTATGGTTCCACAGCGCACAGTAGCGCCATGGCCATTGGCGCCGGCGGACGCGGCGGCGGTGTTGCCCCCGGTGACAACATGGAAAGCTTTGCAGGCCAAACGCTGATTGCCAACTACGCCATGGTCGCCCGTCGTCATATGCACGACTACGGCACCACCAGCGAGCAATTGGCTGAAATTTCAACCGCGACTCGATATCACGCCATGCGTAATCCGGAAGCGGTGCAGGCCATGAATGACTTAGAGTTTTTGAATATTCGTGAAACCACCATTGAAGATGTGGTTGGCTCGCGCATGATCGCTGACCCACTGCACTTACTAGAGTGCTGTATGGTTTCAGACGGCGGTGGCGCGGTAGTCATTGCATCTGCAGACGTGGCGAAGAATTGCGCCAAAACCCCAGTATGGATTTTGGGTACCGGCGAGGCGACTAAATACCCGCAAAATGGCGCGGACTTAACGTCCTCTGCCGGGGTTGAATCTGCCCCCGTGGCCTTTGGCGAAGCGGGCGTAGCGCCCGCAGAAATCGACATTGCCATGATTTACGACTCGTTCAGCATAACGGTTTTAACCTTGCTCGAAGACTTAGGTTTTTGTGCCAAAGGCGAGGGCGGTGCTTGGGTAGAAGGTGGGCGTTTGCGCTTTGACCAAAGTGGCGGTCCAGCATTGAATACTGACGGTGGCGGTTTGTCCTCTAACCACCCGGGTATGCGCGGCATATTCTTGCTCATTGAAGCGGTACGCCAGTTGCGCGGTGAGTCAACCTCTCAAGTGAGTGACGCAAAGCTTGCGGTAGCACACGGTAACGGTGGCATGTTGGGTGGCAGACACTCAGCGGCAACAGTAATTTTGGGGAGGGATTAATCATGGCAGAAGAGCAGAAGAAAGTACCCACGCGGCCAATGCCCAAGCTCACCGAGCTAGATACCGCGGATTTTTGGCACGCCACCAAGAACAAGGAATTTAAGTACCAGCAATGCGCCAATTGTCAGACCATTGTTTGGCACCCGCGTGCGCACTGTACGGGCTGTGTAGAGGGCGACTTGCAGTGGAAGACTTCAAAGGGCCAAGGCACCATTTATTCCTTTAGTGTGGTCAGACTCAGCTATCACCCATTCTTTCGTTCCAAGGTGCCGTATGCGGTAGCCTATGTGGATTTAGACGAAGGACCACGTTTTTTAACCAATGTGACCGGCGTAGACGATCCATTGACGGATGTACACATTGGGCAAAGAGTGACGTTAGATTGGGAAGAGTACGAGGAATTGTCTATTCCTCTGGTGAAGCCGGTTTAGGCAAGTCCTGAAAAACCCTGTCATGTATTTGGCGGGGTTTTCTTTAAGTGGGCCTAAGTGCGATTTAAGCGCGATTTAAGTGTGATTAGAGAACGCTTGAGAGGGTTTGAGAGTGCATTGAGAGTGCATTGAAAGTGCATTGAAAGTGCCCTGAGAGTAGCAAGACTACTCCCATTGTTTGCAATAACTTCCGCTCAGCTTAATCCTCTTTTGCAGCTATCTTCATTGCCTCAAAAGCACCAGATTTCAGCGCCGCAACCAGCTGCGTTTCATTAGCTATATCTTGCTCAAACTTGGTGGCGCAACGGCCAATATGGCTGACAATATGCGCGTCACTGCCACCCACACCCTTATAGTTCAGGCGCTCAGCCATGTCATGAGAGACCTTGTCCTCATCGTCTCGACTGCCACCATTAAATACCTCAACAATATTCACCCCAGCAGGCTCACCAAATTCCTCTAGGTGCGCAGACATACCCACGCGCTTGCGCCCTGGATGGCAGGGTACCGCCACGGCATTGTGCGCGTCGCACGCGTTAATCACATCGGCCAAATTCAAGTGAATGTTGGTGAAATCAAAGGCCTGTTGCAGTTCTGGTGTAACACCAAAAATCAAAACATGGCCGTACTCGGTTTCAACCTCGGCACCCTTAAGAATGGTCAGGCCGAATTTTTCAGCCAAATCCGAGTAGTCCGATTCGTTATCAAATTGACGGTGCTCAGTAAGCACAAAACCATCAATAGGAATGTTTTTTGCGGCAATCCACTGGCAGTAATTTTGTACCTTAGCGCGACCGTCGTCGGACTTAATGGAGTGGGCGTGTAAATCTAAAATCATAGTGCTTCCCTGTTGCCTGCTGTCTAGTTAAGCGGCGCTGATGCCAGCCCAAAGTGGCCGTATTTGTTCAATTAAATGATCTTGGTCACCGGCGTTGTGAATGACCTGATGTGCCTTGGCAATGCGCGCGTCATTACTCAGTTGGGCATCAATACGCGCCTGTACAGCCGCCGCGTCCACACCATCCCGGGCGCTGGCGCGTTCAATGGCGACACCGGGTTCTACTACCGTTACCCAAACCTGATCTACCAAACTCAGCCAGTCAGCTTCAATGAGCACTGCGGCTTCCAAAACCACAACTCGGCTTGGGTTTTTTGCCTTAGCTGAGGCTATTTCTTTTTCTGCCATACGCATAATGGCGGGCCAGACAATGTCTGTGAGCTTCTTCAACCCTTCTGGGTTACCAAACACTTTACCGCCCAACGAGCGCCGGTCTACTTCGCCATCTGCGTCAACAATGTCGTCGCCAAAAGCCGCCACAACATCGGTGAACGCTTGGGTGCCGCTGACATACGCGCTATGACCAAGCTTGTCGGCATCAATAACGTAGGCACCCCAACGCCCTAAGGTGCTGGCAATTGTTGATTTACCCGAGGCAATGCCACCGGTGAGTCCAATAATCAAAGCAATTTCCCCTCAAAATTAACCAGCTAATACTAGCTGGGCAGGCAGCGCAAAGCGAGTGCGGGAGATGTGTGTGCCTTATGTACAGTGAAGCTTCCTGAGCGGGCAATTGCGCCGTTTTATTCCGCCCCGAGTTTCAATTTCACAATTCAGACATGAACCCTTTAGCTTAAAAACATCGTTTATCTGATCGTTTATACCGCTCGTCCATAAGAGTTGATTCGTCTTGTTAGGGGGGGGTAGAAATAGAGTTGATTCAAGTTGTTAGTTTTGATTTAGGTAAATTTGCGGAGGGCATAATGAGCATGATCAAAAGGAATGAAAACGAGGATCTTGGTAACACAATAGCACTATGGCGTTATCGTGCAAAAACACAATTTAAGCCAACAGCTTTGGTCGCTGTTTTGCTGCTAGGGCTGGTGGGTTCAGTGCCACAGGTTTCAGGCTTCGCCGCGGCTGGAGGGTTTGGTTGGTGGAGCATAGGCATACGTAGCTTTAGTATTCATATTCCGTCTATAAGAATTCCCCGATCTTTCGAGTTGCCAGGAAGCTACTGGTTTTTTGGGCGCTATAACTACGATCAGAATACCGGGATTAATTTGGGCATTAACTACTGGTGTAAACCACCCAACTATCGAGAGCCAGGTGCCGAGCAGTTTCGGGCAGAAATTGACTGTCTGGTAAGGGCTATCGCAGCAAGGGCGGGGAAAGCGAAAGCAACTGATCGACTATCCAGCAGGTTAGAGAGGGTTAGAGACTTACCAGAAGCTCCCAATTTACGCGTGCTTACCCCAGAGGTGGCAGCACAGAATGGCAAAAACTACGATACGCTTGACGCAATTACTGTGGGCGATACGATTTATCTAAAACCTGAGCATGGGCAGGATTATCTCCATGAACTTTTGCATATTGTTTATAGAGGCGATCGGAGTGTTGGAGTTCACCACAAAGATGACCTAAATGAAGGTGATGCGGCCTTTTGGGAGACAGAATTTGGCAGAAGGTTGAATCTGACTTATCAAGATATTTTTGGCACGCCTCACCCGCAAAAAATTAGGGATACGGTTCCTGCGACACCTCTGCAAAGGATAGCTATCGCCGATTGCTTTGAGGGGTTGCGTAAATTTTTGGGTGAGGCACGTTTCGACTACTATGATTTTAACGATTTTGACATTGGCGGATTATTTTAGTTTTGACAAAGAGGGTCCTTAGTCGAAAATATGATCATTGGCATTTTATAGCTCCGGGGAGGGCAAGTTAATGCAGGTTCCTCAAAATAAATTGCTAGGCGTTGGTGCCGCGGTACTGATATCAGGGTTGAGTTTGGGTTATTGGCTGCCTAGCCCTAATCCTCAATCCACTGCCTCAAAAGTAAGCCAAGTTGAACCCATAGCGAACTCGGTGCGGGTGCAGATTGCTGTCCCGGACCAGTCGGTTTCAGCTTCAGAGATAGATACACATTTAGATATTGATTGGTCAGCTTGCACAGATAACTATGGCTCTGATGAGTGTTTGACAGCCATAACCCCTTTAATCGCCGAAGTTGATGTTGTGGGGGATCTCAGCTGGATTGATCTGATAGAGCGATTTGACGGTAATCTGAAGGTCATGTTTCAGGTGGTTGAGGATCCAGCGTGCATACCTCCTGCAACCGGTTTCGATCCTATAGTCGAGCTTTCTCAGGCAAGCGATACAGATAAAACTGCTGATCAGGCCAGAGCTAATTGTGGGGCTAAAGCTTTTGGCGAGCTGGGGGCTTTGATACGTCGTTGTAACTTGATTAATAGGAATGTGCCAACGGAAGAGAGGGTGTTGGCCGATGCGGCTGAACGTGGCATTACAGATTTAGCTATCCTTTATGACCTAGAACAAAACGTTCGCTATGTTCAGTTGGAAGGTCAATGGCTAGATAAAGAATGTGTCAAACTTGCAGCGCAGTCTCGATCTGCGCCAACGCTGTATAATCAATTGGGCCTTAGTGATTCGCGAATGGAGGATGCGAACCGCTGGTTCGCTCAGATAGCAGATGATACTACGGCGCTTTTTAAAAGTGATACGTATATCGAACGAGCCGTATTGCTGGGAGACTATCGCTTAGCCAAACATTACTTGGAGGCCGCAGGTTTAACTTCGACTCTTCTAAGGCCGAGTCCGTTAGCTGGATATGAGCACGAAAAGCATCTGTTTGTGCCAATAAAGGAGCGCGATAACACAATTGACGCAGTTGTAGATAAGTTAATTACGCATGTACCGGAGGTAGGGTTTGCTGCCAAAGCCTCACATTTAGTTCAACGCTACCCATCGTTGCTATTTACCGACCCGGTTTATCTTGAATCCATCCGCGATGAAAACGAATCTCCCTATCGAATAATAGGCCGTCCTAAAAAATTCATCCCAGAGGACAATTGGTACCAGCGCGCGCTAGACATTGCCACCTATGGCATTGCTGCGGATCGTCTGGCAGGAATATCTGCTGACCTGCCGTCTAACCCAATTGATCCAGAAATTGTACGCTCTGAGTTTTGGAAGGATGGCGATAGACAATTGTTTTTAGAGCGTTTTTTAGATGCCAACGATTGGGAGTATGCGAGTCAAAAGGCTAATGAGCTTGTGGCGGCGGCGAAGCAGCGCCAAAGCACACCCTAAGGTGCGTAAGATGTTAAGTGAGTGAGAGGGCAGAGCTAAAAGGGGAGCGTGCCAATGAAAACCTCCACAAACAGGTTGCTTATTGTTGCAACGACACTTCTGGTGTCGCTGTTGGGGTTATTTCTATTTAAGTCCAATCCGAACCCGGCACCTATCGCCCCAGAAATAGACAAATCACAGGCAGTTGCTGCAAGCGAACCCGTTGACATACCACCTCAAGAGTCATTAGCGTCTGTGCTGGAAGTAGACACGGCCTCAGATGTTGATTGGTCGGCCTGTACAGATAACTATGGCTCTGATGAGTGTTTGTCAGCCATAACCCCCTTAATCGCCGAAGTTGGTGTTGTGGGGGATCTCAGCTGGGTAGATCTGATAGATCGATTTGACGATAATCTGAAGGTCATTTCTCAGGTGGTTGAGGATCCAGTGTGCATACCTCCTGCAACCGGTCTAGATCCGACTGTCGAGCATGCCCTGACAGAAAGCGCGGATAAAACTGCGGGCCAGGTCACGGCTAATTGTGGGGCTAAAGCCTACGGCGAGGTGGGGGTGTTAATGCGTCAATGCAATAGTTATCCCAGACGCAAACCTCCACCTGAGGAGCAGGTTTTAGGTGAAGCTGCTGGGCGAGGCATAACGGACCTTTTGGTTCTCTATAAACTTGAACAGAGCGCGCGCTATGGGCAGTTAGAGCATCAGTGGTTAGAGAAGAAATGCGCAAGCTTGGTAGCGGGAATAAAAGAGGCTCCCGCCTTCTACCACCAGTTATCAATACACGAGCAAAATACGGACTGGGTGAATAACGACTTTCCGGGAAAATCGACGCAGATAAAGCAGCTTTTTAAAAGCCGAACCTATATCGAAAGGTCCGTTTTATTGGGCGATTATCGTTTAGCAGGAGAGTACATAGCTGTCGCCAACTCGATAACAGGACTTGCGGGACCCAATCTTGTCTATGGCTACGAACACGAAAGACCATTATTTGAACCGCTCAAACAGCGTGATCGAGAGATGTCTAGCGTAATTGATAAAATAATTACCCATGTGCCAGCAGCTGGATTTGCAGCGAAGGCAACTCATTTAGTTCAACGCTACCCCCCCTTGTGGTACACCGATCCGAGTGATCTCGAAGACATACGAGAGCAAAATGAATCGCCAGGTCGGATAAAAGGTACGCCCCAAACCTTTATCCCAGAGGATGATTGGTACCAGCGCGCGCTAGACATTGCCACCTATGGCATTGCCGCTGATCGCATGAACGGGGTGCCAGCGGATTTACCGTCCAATCCCCTGCAGTCTGATGTCTTCCATTCCGAATTTTGGGATGATAGCGATAAAAAAATGTATTTGGAGCGTTTTCTGGATGCCAACGATTGGGAGTATGCGAGTCAAAAGGCCAATGAGCTTGTGGCGGCTGCGAAGCAGCGTCAGAACAACCCTTAATGTTGAAAAGCCCAGTATAGATTCATCTACGTTTTGCCTTAGATTCTGGAGTAGGGTGTTTCCAGATTGCTTTCTTCCAATGGCGGCGGTCCAAATATATCTGCTTTTGTTTCACCTCTCGGCTTTGCTCACGCTAGAATACGGCCATGATAAACGTAGTATTTGTTCAGCCCGATGGCCGCCGTGATGAAGTGCAAGCACCTGTAGGAGACTCTCTTATGGACGCTGCTGTAGACAACGGTGTGGCTGGCATCATTGGTCAATGTGGTGGCGGTTGTACCTGTTGTACTTGCCATTGTTGGGTGGAGGCAGCGTGGGTTGAAAAGTTAGCAAAACCTCATCGTGATGAGGAGGACCTTTTGGCTTATGCCATCGGTCTTGAGGACAATAGCCGCCTTGCGTGTCAGATTAGATTAAGTGAGGACTTGGACGGCCTTGTGGTGACAATACCGTCTGAGTAAGCCGCTCTTTAATACAGAGTACCTCAGAGTAATGCCTGAGAAATCTCAGAGTGATCCCCGAGAAATCCCACCCGATCTAAAAGCGATTACTCAGCTGATGCTTCGGCTTCAGGAGAGGCCTGCGCTTTGTTCATCTGCATAGCGCTGAACAATAAAATTGCCGCCATCACTATCTCTGCAACGATAAATACTACTGTGAGGTCTGCGCCGTGAACGGCCCAGGCTAGGGTGCGGAATATCGCGGCAAGGGTGAGCATCAGTGCTACCGCCTGCAGCCAATGCCCCTGCTGACGAATAGCGCCAAGAAAACACAAGAGTGTGCCGCCAATAAAGAAAGAGGACATATCGCCAATTTGCGTGCTGCGACCAATGCCGTCCAGTAGCGGCATACCTAAGCTGAGTGCGGCCGCAGTAGGATCAATGACCCAAGTGACCGCAGTAGACGCTAATACCAAACCCACTAGGCCGGCTAAAATTCGTGGCAACATAATTTCTCTCCCATTAATTAGTGAAAGCACAGTCTAGTGGATTGCGTACTGCATGCCATAGCCAGTGGTCGATTGATATATGTGCTCAATAGTGCTGGCGGAGTGCACTGGTAGACACAATTTCTGTCGGCCCTCAGCAAAAATTCAACAACGGCAGTAAGCGCATTATCTCTACTCAATCGCTACTTACTATCTGGTGAGTGGGCGGTATGATAAGAACGCTATTGAATCTATTGGTTAAGGAAATTTTATGCCGCTTACTGGAAAGAAAATGGTCATTACTGGCGCTGCGGGTGGCCTAGGTGCGGGTGTTGCCCGAGTGGCCAAGCGCCAAGGTGCAGAGGTGGTTTTACTTGATGTGATTGAAGATTTTCAGTCAGATCTTGGCCAGACCTTCAGCGTAGATTTGACCGACTCGGACAATGTAGAGGCATGTTTCGAGGCAATTGGCCCATTCGATATTGTTGCCAACATTGCCGGTGGTTTTGATATGGGGCCAGAGGTGCACCAAACCGATGACGCCCTTTGGGATGCGCTGTTTGATATTAACGTCACCACTTTGCGCAGGGTGTTATCTGCTGCCACGCCGCGTTTGTTGGCTAACGGCGGTGGCCGAATCATAAACGTAGGCGCGGTGGGTGCACTAAAAGGCGGGCCGAATATGGGCGCTTATCTGGCGTCTAAGTCTGTCGTTATGCGCTTGACTGAATCGCTCAGCGAAGAGGTGAAAGGCCACGGTATTAACGTTAACGCTGTGTTGCCTAGTGTGATCAATACCGCGAGAAATCGGCAAGATATGCCAGATGCGGATTTCAGTCTGTGGGTAGACCCAGAAGACTTGGGTCAGGTGGTTTGTTTTCTGGGTTCAGATGCCGCCAAAGCCATTCATGGAGCATTGATACCGGTGAATGGCCTAACTTAAACCAGCAACATAACCAGCTGATTATACGGTCGACGCTAACCGTAACTTAAGGCCCACTTTGTGGGCCTTGTCATAAGTGCTGCTAACGTCTATTCCTCAAAGTCTATTCCATAACCGGAATAGAGAACGCAGCATTTTGCGTTTCGCCGTCAGGCCAGCGCTGAGTCACAGTTTTGGTCTGGGTGTAAAAACGCACGCCTTCCATACCGTGTTGGTTGGCATCGCCAAAGGCCGAGCGCTTCCATCCACCAAAGCTGTGATAGGCCACAGGCACCGGAATGGGTACGTTAATGCCAACCATGCCCACGTTCACTCTTTGCGCGAAGTCTCTGGCTGCGCCGCCGCTACGGGTAAAGATGGCTACGCCATTGCCGTATTGGTGGTCAGATGGTCTTTGCAGGGCCGTTTCAAAATTGTCTTCTCTGAGCACTTGCAGTACGGGTCCAAAAATCTCGTCTTTGTAGCTTTGCATGGTGGGCTTTACGTTGTCGAAAAGCGTAGGACCGACAAAAAAGCCTTTTTCATACCCTTGTAGGGAAAAGTTCCGACCATCAACAATGAGGTCTGCGCCTTCGTCTACGCCCATTTGAATGTAGTTTTCGATCTTCTCTTTATGTACGGAAGAAACCACCGGGCCGTAATCTGCCTTGGGATCAGTGGATATACCGACTTTGAGCTTATCTAATTCTTTCGTCATGGCGTCTACAAAGCGATCACCGGTCTCATTACCCACCGCCACAACAGTGGACAAGGCCATGCAACGCTCGCCAGCCGAACCGTAGGCTGCGCCGGTGATGTCCTGAACCGCCTGCTGCATATCTGCGTCTGGCAAGATAATACCGTGATTCTTAGCGCCGCCCATGGCTTGCACACGCTTGCCGTGTTCTGCGCAACTGCGATACACATAATGGGCAATATCAGACGAGCCAACAAAACTCACAGCGCGCACAGATGGGTTTGCAATAATGGCATCCACTGCCTCTTTATCACCATTCACCACGTTCAATACGCCCGGGGGCGCACCCGCTTCCAGCATCAGTTCTGCCAACCGCATGGGTACACCGGGATCTTTCTCCGACGGCTTAAGAATGAACGTACAGCCGGTAGCGATTGCCACACCAAACATCCACATTGGGATCATTGCAGGGAAGTTAAATGGCGTAATGCCCGCGACCACGCCAATGGCTTGGCGCATGCTGTAAACGTCAATGCCAGGGCCTGCGCCTTGGGTATATTCGCCTTTCATAAGGTGGGGTATGCCACAGGCAAACTCGATCACATCTAGCCCACGCTGAATGTCGCCGTGAGAGTCAGCCAGCACTTTGCCGTGTTCTTCAGACAAAATCAGCGCTAGCTCGTCTGCATGGGCTTCAACTAAGGATTTGAATTTGAACATAACCCGTGCGCGGCGCTGGGGGTTCATGCCGGACCATTCAGGGAATGCTGCCTGGGCCGCTGCGATGGCTGCGTCGACCTCACCAGTAGTGGCGAGGCTAACCGTACCGGAGACCTCGCCCAATGAAGGGTTGTATATGTCGCTGGCGCGACCAGAGGTGCCTTGTACCACCTCGCCGTTGATAAAGTGCTGATATGCCTTGCTCATTGTTTTTCTTCCCCATCGCAAATAACAAAAAATTATGCGATCTAGTTTATTCCTACCAGCGTAAGAATAATATCTTGCAGGAAAGGTAAAATGCAGGGCGGGGTGATTTAATACAGCCGGCAATGCCGTGAGCCTGTTGTTAACTTTACCGCCAACCACAAAGGCGAACATTGAGAGAGTGAAAATAGAGAGTGAAAATAGTGAGTGAAAAACCCGTAGTGGTGCTGACCCGGCGCTGGCCCGAAGCCATTGAAGCCAAAATGGCTGAGCTATTTGATTTGCGCATAAACGCCAATGACCAGCCCATGAGTCGCAAGCAACTTGCCCAAGCACTGCTAGATGCCGACGTTGTGTGCCCCACAGTAACAGACAAGATCGACGCGCAATTACTCTCAGAGCCCAATGTACGTACACGTTTGCTCGCAAACTTTGGTGTGGGTTTCAATCACATAGATGTCAGCGCAGCAAAGACTCAGGGCATGGTTGTGACCAATACCCCTGGCGTACTGACCGATGCCACTGCGGAAATCGCCATGACTCTGCTGCTCACCAGTGCTCGGAGAACAGGAGAGGGCGAACGTCTAGTCCGCGCCGGTGGTTGGGACGGTTGGCGGCCCACGCATATGCTGTCCACACAAGTCACTGGTAAAACGCTGGGTGTTATTGGCATGGGGCGTATTGGCACTGCATTGGCGCGTCAGGCTCATCATGGTTTTGGCATGTCGATTTTATACACCGCGAGAAATCCTAGGCCTCAGTCTGAAGAGATAGAGCTGGGTGCAATGCGGTGTGAAATTGACGAGCTGTTACAGCGCGCAGATTTTGTCAGCATCAATTGCCCTGCAACGCCTGAAACTCAGAACCTTATTAACTTAGCAAAGCTCAAGCGCATGCAGCCCCACGCGCATTTAATAAACACCGCAAGGGGCGATATTGTTAACGAAGCTGATTTGGTGACCGCGCTGAGCACTGGGGTCATTGCTGGAGCGGGGTTAGACGTGTTTGTGGATGAACCAAATGTGTCACAAGCCCTGATGGATTTGCAGCGGGTGGTATTGTTGCCGCACATGGGCAGCGGCACGCGGGAAACTCGGGAGGCTATGGGCAACTGCGCGCTGGCAAATATTCAGGCATTTTTCTCTCATCAGTCTCTACCCAATCAGGTATAGACTATTATTTGCCATGAAACAGCCAAGGACGAGGGTAATCAGTGAACAGCAATGAGACCGTTTGGCAACGCATAAAAGCCGATTGGGCCATTAGGCCGGTATGGATGAATTTGATTTTCTATTTTTGCCTATACATGACATTTATCTATATGCCCTTCGACATGTTTTATAAACCGGCGGCTAACGACCACGAGATATGGTTTGGTTTTGCGTTAACCGGGTGGTGGGCCAAGGCCACAGAACCCCTACACTGGATGATCTACGCAGCCGGAGCTTACGGATTTGCCGGCATGAAGCGGTGGATGTGGCCCTGGTCCGCTGTGTACGCAGCCCAGGTGGTGATTGCTATGGTAGTCTGGAATTTGGTTAACCCGCGAGGGGGTGGGGTGACCAGTGGGCTAATCGCTGGCGCGATATTTATGTTGCCGTTGGTTGCGCTGATTAGAGCCAGAGCGAGATTTACAAATTAGTCGTGCGCCCTAGGGTGAGGGTTTTACAACGAGTTGATAAGACCGTTAGCAAAATTACTAACAAAGAACGAAAAACAAGGAGAGAAATATGAGTACAAGTACATTGCCAGATTGGGCAGCAGAACATATGAAAAACTATCTGGCGACAGATGGTGAAGACGGACACATCTGGCGCGGCGTACCAACGCTGTTGTTAACCACTACAGGCCGTAAAAGTGGAGAGCCTCGTATGCTGCCGCTGATTTATGGCAAGCATGGTGACGACGTTGTCATTATCGCGTCCAAAGGCGGCCACACAGATCATCCTAGTTGGTATGTCAATTTGGACGCAAATCCGGCGGTAGAAGTGCAGGTAGCCGCAGACAAATTTTCAGCCACTGCGATAACAATCACAGACGAGCGCCGTCAAGCCATGTGGGATGCGTTAGCTGAAATTTGGCCGCCCTATATTGAGTATCAAGAAAAGACAACTCGCCAGATACCAGTAGTTCTTTTGCAAAGAAATTAAACCAAGAGGGAAGAAGGCGAAAGGCAAAAGGAGAGACTGAAGCCCTAAACTTTTTTGCGGGTCATAGGTGATAAAGCAAAGAGCTTAGGGTTAAGAACGAAATCTAGGGCAGGGGCTGACCAAAATTTGTCTTTCAGTCTTGAGTGAGAATGGAAAATAGAGGCTCAACAAAGAGCCTCTCATTCTTGTGCAGGCTTTAAAGACGCTAGGCGCCCGCGAAGTGCGCGATATAAATCGCTGCGTCGCGAATGTCGAAAATAAACGAAAAGCTAATTACAAACGTTATCGCACCTGACCATATTCTGAACCATCGGCCCTGTTCTGGGTCAAGAAAAGGCCTTCTAGTCAGTAAAAGCACCAGCGCTGGGGTCCAGCAAACAATATGCATAATAGCGATAGCGCCTGAGAGAAAGGGTAAACCCAGCGTTGCAAATACGGCCTCGCCAGTAGATGCCGAAACAATAAACCCGCCTGCTGCCCAGCGCGCAATGGGCTGCTTCCAAGCAAATACAAATAGGCCAATGGCAAAGGTAAGCACCATTGCAGCTACCCAAACCTGCACCCACATGGGGGTAACACTCATGCCCTCCGCGTCAAAGTACTGTAAAGCCCCATGACCTTTAGCAAATTCTTCAGCGCCAAGTGCGCTAGAGCTGAAGAACATAAAGATTGCTAATGTAATAGAAGAGTAAATCTGCGCAGCTTTTGCTTTCATTTTGCTTGTCCCTTTCGGTGGCTGGATAAGTTTGAGTCAGATGATAATTAAGTTCTCTACCTAAGTATGCAAAAGCGCCGACCAAAGAGCCCTTAGCTTAGACCGTTGGTCGGCTCCACCTGCTCTTAGTGACTGGGGAGCTTGTTAGGATTACTTGTCGCGAAGCACTTTAGCTCTAAGATCAATTGGGACAGTCTTTCGCTGCTTTTCGGTGCGCAATCGCATCGCCGCCCAATTATGTTTTGAATCAAGGACCTCATAAATGGCTCAAATACGGTACATCGTTTTAGACGTAGAACAATCGATCGAATTTTATACATCAAAGCTTGGGTTTGAGTTGAAGCAACAATTTGGTGTTGCTATGGCTATTGTCTCATTTGGTGATATAGAACTTTGGCTTGCTGGTCCCAAAGCATCGGCTTCTAAACCAATGCCTGATGGTGCAAAACCATTACCTGGTGGGTGGGCGCGGTTTGTTTTACCCGTAGCAAATCTTGACGAGCTAGTAACCCGCCTTTTGTCCGAGGGTGTTGATTTTAGGAGTGAAATCGTAGTTGGGCCAGGTGGTAAACAGGCGCTCTGCGTTGATCCATCGGGTAACGTCGTAGAACTGTTTGAGACAAGCGGTTAGAAAATTCCGACTAAGTGCGAGGGCGAGATGCCGACTATCGCATCTAATCCCAATAGAATGTGGGTCAACTAAATTGCGGAAGAATAGTGAACAAGGTTTTAAACGTCGGCGGGAACAGTAAGGAGATTGCCATAGCCAGTCAATACGATGGCTGGCAACAAGATTTGCTCGATATCGATGCGAGTCAGAACCCTGACATTTTAGCGGATGCTAGAGAATTGACTGAGCAACAGGCAGAGATTTACGACGCAGTGTACTGCTCCCACAATTTGGAGCACTACTACTTACATGATGCCAAGAAAGTGTTGATTGGTTTTAGGCACGTCTTGAAACCTGACGGGCATGCCTACATTACGGTGCCTGATTTGAAGCAAGTGATGGCGCAAGTAGTTAATGAAAATTTGGATATAACTGACGTCTTATATCAATCGCAAATGGGGCCTATTCATGTCTATGACGTACTTTATGGGCATCAGGGGAAAATTGAATGCAGCGGTGAGGAGTTCTTTGCGCATAAAATTGGTTTTACCCCTACGTCGCTTCGTCAAATTTTGCTGGATGCAGGTTTTCCTGTCGTTGCTAACTCGGTGTCGCCGCTGAATGTCTCGGCAATAGCTTTTATGCGTCAGCCAACAGAAGCGCAATGTGATTTGTTTGGGATCGTGTATGAAAAGTAATCAACTCCTACGCGGAGTTTGCTTTAGGTTTTATTAGTTGGCCTAGACCGCTGGTTGAATATGACAAAATTAACAAGGAGGGTTAGCTTTATGATTAGTCAAATTAAAAATGGGTGTTTAAGTCTGTTGGATGGCCTAACAACACCGGAGTTGGAAGGAAGCCATGGCGCCTAAACGTAATGGTCGATCCACTTTAAAATGGAAAAGGTGGCTTGCTGAAAATAGACAGGAGTTGATTAACTCTGGAGTGCCGGAGGAGATCTACAAAAACGAGATGCGTTGGCTGCGTTTATTGCAGGAAGGGGTAGATTACGAAAAGCAGTGGGGGCCAGAAATGCTCCGCGGTGATGAAACGAAAGTTCTACATGCCTTGCTTGAAGTAAATAGCGGAGAGTTCGACGTTAGCAGATTGCTTGAAGATTTAGAGGCGCGTTTTGAACAAAAGCTAGAAACATCAAAATCCTAATTTGCCTTGAAAGATTTGACGCAAAGCCGCACTTTGCCTTCAGGCGGCAAACTTGTCGCAGCTTTAGTGATAGTGCCTCTACGCTAAGCTCGGGTGCAAGCTTTGCATCTAAAATCTTTGGATGTGGAGTCTTTGGATGTGGAGTTTTTAAATGTAGAGTTTTTTGGTCAAACGGTGACTGCTCTCTCAGCGCGGTGTCTTGCGAGCATTCGTGCAAATTACCTTTAACTTATGCTATTTATGCAGGGATAGGGCTAGCTCAAATTTTCAGGCCCCTCCGGCTCTTTCTGCCGCCACAAAAACACGCCAACAATGCTTAGCACTGCGCCTTGTAATAACAATACTTTTTCATTGATACCCAGCAAAAGGCTAATGCCCAACAGACCGCCCATTGAGAGTAGGGCTACAACTTTAATTTTTCGGGTAATTGTGCGGTTGGTTTGCCAGTTAACTATGGGGGGGCCTAATGTTGGGTGATTCACCAGCCAGTCGTGCATTCGCTGAGAGCCGCGGCTGAAGCATATGGCCGCTAACAGTAGGAAAGGTGTAGTGGGTAGTAGCGGTAAAACGATACCTGCTACGCCGAGCAGCACAAATAGCCAACCTAACCCTATCCATATGTATTTCATTTTTTTCCTAGGCCAAAGGTTTGGCTTAAGTCTTCGCTCAAGCAGTTTTGTCATGCTGTCGCGGGTGTTGGGATTTTGCAAGGGCGGTTCGCTATTCGGTCTTTGTTTGGGCGTGAAGTGACATAGCTTTAGTTCTAATTGCTGTGCACAGAAAATCTACATGTCTAGTGTTGTTGTTCGGGTCAAATAGTAGAGAATGAAGGGCGAGGGTAGATGTTTGCCTTAAGTGCAGTGGTGGTCACTCACAAGGCGGGATTGGTTGGCTGCTCACTTGTCTGGTCACAAGCGTGCTCACATAAGCGTGATGCTGTTTTAACATTTGGCGAATAAAAGCGCGCCAAGGTTTATTGGGGAGGTGGTATGTCTGAGGGGACTGAAGTGGAAGCTACGAACAGGCGTTTGCTGTTTGTACTGTCGAATTTAGCCATCTTTATGATTGGCCTTGGGTTTGCTGTTCGCGCCGCCATTGCCGGAGATCTACAGGCCGATTTGTTCAATGTCTTGGATCTGGCGCGATCTGCCACCATGGTCGGTGAAGTGCTGGCCGCCACCTTTATAGGGTTTGCACTGACGCTGCTGTTTGGTGCAGCCTTGGTCGACTTGATCGGCATGCGCCGCATGTTGTTGTTTGCCGCGGCGGGTTATTTCTTTGGCAGTATTGCTGTAGTGGCTGCATCGCTTATGCAGCCTTCCGCAAGCGCTTACTGGCTGGTGTATGGCGGTCTGTTGCTCACTGGCTTAGGTTGGGGGGCAGTTGAGGCCGCCACCAACCCTTTGGTCGCGGCTATTTATCCTAAGGAGAAAACCCACCGCCTAAATATTCTCCACGCTTGGTGGCCTGCGGGTATTGTCGCCGGTGGGTTGTTGGGCTTGCTTATCGCGCAACTGGGCTGGGTTTGGCAGATCAATCTACTTATTTTGATGGTGCCTGCTGTTGTTTTGGTGGTTTTGGCGCTGAAGGCGGATTTTCCGGTCACTGAGCGGGTGGCCATGGGCTTGTCCTACGGCGACATGTGGGCTCAATTACGCACTTCTCCTGGTTTCATCATTTGGTTTTTATGCATGATGGGTACAGTCACCGCTGAGCTCGCACCGGGCCAGTGGGTGAATTTAGCTTTGACCAATATTGTTGGAATGCCCGGAATTTGGGTGCTCATATATGTCAATTTGCTCATTTTTGTTGGTCGGCATTTTGCTGGTCCAGTGGTCAGCCGAATTTCTAGTCCCGGCTTATTGACCCTTAGTTGCGCCCTTGCCGCGCCTGGTTTGTACCTACTTGCCATGGCTGACTCGCCGCTTACCGCATTTGCAGCAGCAACCATTTGGGCTGTGGGCATCTGTTATATGTATCCCACCATGCTCGGCTGCGTTGCCGAACGGTACCCAGCCGGCGGCGCATTAATGCTTGGCCTCATGGGCTTTGCCGGTGGTTTGGCCACTCAGTTTGTATTGCCTTACATGGGGGCAATTTTTGACGGCGCCAAAATCTCTGCGGCAGGCGGGGTAGATGCGCTACGTGGTTTGAGTGGCGATGAACTGGCAACCGTCATTCGCGTTGCTTCTGTTGAATCGTTCCAAGTGGTCGCCGTTATCCCATTGGCATTGGTGCCAGTTTTCGCGATATTGTGGTTAAGAGAACGTGGCCAGCAAAAAGCAGCGCTAGAGGGCTAACTCAAAGGCGTTAAAGAGATGCTTAAAAGCACTAGCCTGTGATATTTGAGCATTTTCGGCGGTTTATGGCGGCAGCGCAGGGTTGGGTTGGCTGAGGTTTTGAGGTGGAAAACGCTCAGTAGCGAGTGAATTGTAGAGGGGTTTTATGCAACGACGTGACGTACTAAAAAGTTTGGCCGTGGTGCTTGGGGGCGCAGTTTCGCATGCGTGTTCTCAAGCGCTAGAAGTACCTGCAGCTCAGCGTGTTGCTGTGGCGGGCGTCATGACAGATGAGCAACGCGCCGCAGTTTATCGGTGCGCCGATCTCATTATTCCAACCACAGATACGCCGGGTGCCCTTGAGGCAGGCGTAGATGAATTCCTCGATTATGTCATTTCCGTTTGGTACACAGAGGATGAGCGCGAAGTCTTTTTTGCCGGTTTGGCGCAGATACTGGACGAGGCCCAGAGCATCTATGGGCAGCCTTTCATCGCGCTGAAAGAGCCCCAGCAGGTGGCGTTACTGCAAGCTGCCGAGGCTCGAGAGCCTGTGTCCGACCCCTTCGCGTTTGGCAGTTCTGAGTCAGGCTTTTTCAAAAAAATCAAAGAGTTAACCGTGACTGGTTACTATACGTCTGAAGTTGGTGCGACGATAGAACGTAAATACGTTCCCATGCCCGGCTTCTACGATGGCGATTACAAGTTCAGCGAGGTGGGCCGACTATGGGCAAGCTAGAAACAACTCAGCAAGTGGATGCCATTGTCATTGGATCCGGCATCACGGGTGGTTGGGCCGCTAAGGAACTCAGCGAGAAAGGCCTAAAGGTGCTGATGCTGGAACGCGGCAAGCCCTTGGAACACGGCACCGGTTATGTGGGCGAGCACGAGCCACCTTGGGAGCGTAATAACAAAGGCATGCGTCCTCGGGAGCTATATAAGGACGAGTATGAGATTCAATCCACGTCCTATGCTTTTGATGAAACCACCCGGCATTTTTGGAATAACGACCAGCAGCATCCCTACGATTATAATGAGGAAGATCCATTTCACTGGGTGCGAGCCGATGTTGTGGGTGGCCGTTCTTTGTTATGGGCGCGCCAGAGCTACCGTTGGAGCGATTTAGATTTTGAGGCGAACAAGAAAGAGGGCATTGGTATTGATTGGCCCATTCGCTACAAAGATTTGGCGCCTTGGTACTCCTACGTTGAGAAATTCATTGGGGTCAGCGGTCAGGCAATGGGCTTGGATCAGTTGCCGGACGGTGAATTTCAAAAGCCTATGGACATGAACGTGGTTGAGCGCCATGTGGCCCGTGCAATTGCCGATAATTTTGATGGCCGAGCAATGACCATTGGGCGTACTGCGACGTTAACTGAACCGCTACCGGGTAGGGCCGCCTGCCATTATTGTGGTCCCTGCCATCGCGGTTGCAGTACTGGGTCTTATTTCAGCTCGCTGTCTAGTACCCTGCCAGCGGCCAAGGCCACGGGCAATTTTGATTTGCGGGCGAACGCTCTGGTTGAGAGTTTAGAGTACGACCCGGATACCAAGCGGGTCAGCGCGGTTAAGGTCATTGATACGGTAACCGGCGAGCGCAGTCGTTATTCAGCCAAGCTGATTTTTCTCTGTGCCTCCACGGTGGGTTCAACGCAGATTTTGATGAATTCAACGCACGCAAACAGTGATATTAGCTTTGCTAATGAAAGCGGCGCGCTCGGTCGTTACATGATGGACCACACTTATAGAGCGGGCGCTCGAGGCATAATGCCCGGTTTTGAGGAATATTATCCTTACGGCAATCGACCCAACGGCATCTACATTCCGCGCTTTAGAAATGTAGAGGGCGATGACGGTCTAGGTTTTACCCGGGGTTATGGCTATCAAGGTAGAGCTGGGCGTTTGTCTTGGGACTCTATGTCAAAGGTAACTCCCGGATTTGGGGCTGACTTTAAAGAAGGTCTGCGCAAGCCCGGCCCTTGGTACATGACTTTGGGTGGCTTTGGTGAAATTCTGCCTTACGCCCATAACACTGTTGCATTACATAAGAGCAAAAAAGACCGTTTTGGTATTCCACAAGTGACTTTCCACTTTGAGTTTGGTGAGAACGAAAAACGCCATCGCGAGGATTTAGTGGAACAGGCTGTGCTGATGCTCAAGGCTGCTGGGGCAACGCGGATTGACCCATACAATACTGAAATGGTCGGCGGCGCGGCCATTCACGAGATGGGCACTGCACGGATGGGGCATGATCCCAAAGAGGCTGTTCTTAATGCCCACAACCAAGCCCATGCGGCGTCTAATCTGTTTGTTACCGATGGTTCTGCTATGGCCTCGGCCTCGTGTGTGAATCCGTCTCTGACTTATATGGCACTGACAGCTAGGGCCGTAGACTATGCTGTCACGCAGTTACAGGCTGGCGCAATTTAATGTCCTGGCGGCGCTATGGGGTAGGCGTAGTTGTGGTGGTTATTGCGGTGCTTTTGTACCAAAACTGGATATATGTCCGCGCAATCTACAACCAGCCTCAGCTGTTTCGGGCGCCGGTATTTGACACACAGGCACCGCAGCTGCCCCAAAATTTGGGCGATGTCGCTATTTTAAGTTTTTCTAAAACCAATGGTTACCGCCACCTGCAAAGCATTCCCGCTTCTATCCAAATGCTGGATGAGCTGGGCGCTGAGAATGGCTGGCAGTTTTATCACACCGAGAATGCGGCTGTATTTAGCCTAGAAAATCTCAGTCGTTTTCAGCTGATTATTCTTAATCATAAAAGCGGCACGGTTTGGACCGATGAACAGCGTTTGGCACTTAAAGACTATGTTGAATCAGGTGGCTCTTTAATTGCGCAGCACGCCGCGGGTGGCGACCAAGGTTACGAATGGAATTGGTATTTCAGCCAGGTGCTCAAGGCACAGTTTGTTGATCACCCGATGACCGCGCATATTCAGCCCGCTGATTTGCTTGTTGAAGACCAGAGTCATCCAGCCACGGCACATTTACCCAGAGTTTGGCAACGCAGTGACGAGTGGTATAACTTTAGCGCCAGTCCACGAGATAAAACGAACGTGCTGGTGAGTATTGATGAGTCCACCTATGACCCAGAAAAAAGTCCAATGGGTGAAGATCATCCGCTGGTTTGGTGGCACGAAGTAGGGCAGGGTCAGGTGTTGTACAGCGCTTTGGGGCATACGCCAGCCACTTATCAAGAACCGCAGTTTCGCCAGTTTATGCGTGGCGCAATTGTTTGGGGACTGGCAGAAGCGGATCAAGTTGCGGAAATAGAATGATGCCTTTTGCGGATTAAAAATTCAGGGTTTGCAAAAATGCCTTTGAAAACAGAATCAAAACATAAAGACAATAAGTAGTTAGGAGAGAGAGATGAACTTTGATATCCCACAGGAAATGCAGGCTTATTTAGCTGAGCTTGATCAATTTATTGAAGATGAAATAAAGCCGTTAGAACAAGAAAACGACAACATTCGTTTCTTTGATCATCGCCGTGAAGATGCGCGAACAGACTGGGAGCGCAACGGTCTGCCCAACGAAGAGTGGGAATTATTGCTGGTAGAAGCCAAGCGCCGTGCGGACGCCGCCGGGCACTACCGTTATCCGCTGCCAAAAGAATATGGCGGTCAGGAAGGCACTAATTTGGGTATGGCCATAATCCGCGAGCACTTTGCTGCAAAGGGCTTAGGTTTACATAACGATTTGCAAAACGAGCACTCTATAGTAGGTAACAATGTTGGTTTGTTGCTGATGATTGAATACGGCACAGACGAGCAAAAAGCGGAATGGATTGATGGCCTAGCTGAAGGCAAGATGGGTTTTGCCTTTGGTATCACCGAGCCAGATCACGGCTCTGACGCCACCCATATGGAAACCACTGCGGTACGTGATGGTGATGAGTGGATAATTAACGGCTCCAAAACTTGGAATACTGGTATTCACAAAGCCAAGCACGATCTGATTTTTGCCCGTACCAGCGGCAAAGCCGGTGACGGCAATGGCATCACCGCATTTTTGACCCCAACTAAAAGTGAAGGTTTTGCGGTTGAGGAAATGTTGTGGACCTTCAATATGCCCACGGACCATGGCCGGGTATCTATGAAAGATGTTCGTGTACCTAACTCGTCTATCTTTGGTGGCGAAGGCAGAGGCCTAGGTGTGGTACAGCACTTTTTCAATGAAAACCGAATTCGTCAGGCGGCATCGTCCTTGGGCGCTGCGCAATTTTGTATTAACGAATCTATTCAATATGCCAAAGAGCGTAAGCCCTTCGGTAAGCCACTTTCTAGTAATCAGGGTATTCAATTTCCCTTGGTTGAATTGCAAACCCAATGCGAAATGTTGCGTGCATTGATTCATAAAACTGCGTGGCAAATGGATACCTACGGTGCGTTTTCTGTGTCCGACAAAGTGTCTATGTGTAATTACTGGGCTAACCGTCTGTGCTGTGAATCTGCGGATAGAGCGATGCAAGTACATGGCGGTCTAGGTTATTCACGTCATAAGCCGTTTGAGCATATTTATCGTCATCACCGTAGATACCGCATCACCGAAGGGGCAGAAGAAATTCAAATGCGCCGAGTTGCTGGTTACCTATTTGGTTTTATGAACCAGAAGGCACCTAAAGGCGTACAGGAAAGCTAGTATTTATGAGTTTAGTATCGAGTGAAGAGGGGGCCTCCAAGTTGTCCTTCGACCAATTGCTTGGGCAGTTATTGCCCAAGGTGATTGACGGTTTTGTCAGTTTGGACGGTGTTGAGCGCTTGTCCGCTGGCGCCAGCCAAGAAACTTACTGCATTGAAGTGACCCTTAAAGGTGGCCCCGAAAAGCTTGCCATGCGGCGGGCATCCGGTGGCGAAGAGGGCGAGATCACCGCTCAGCATCCGGGCTTAGCGGTGGAGGCGCTGCTCATGCAGACGGCTGCTAAATATGCTGTGCCAGAGCCTGAGATTCATCATGTGCTGAGACCTGAAGACGGCTTGGGCAGCGGCTTTATTATGCAGTGGCTAGAGGGTCTTACTTTAGGCGCTCGAATTGTTAAGGCGCCGGAGTTAGACCAAATACGGCCTAAGCTGGCGTTCTTGTGTGGCGAAATCTTGGCGCGCATCCACGGCATAGATTTAAAAGCCAGTGGTCTGGATCAGCACCTGCAACTGCTCACACCACGAGAATACGTAGAGCAGACTTGGCAGCGCTACCAAGCGTTCAATACCCCGCAGCCAATGATTGATTACACAGCCCGTTGGTTGCTGGCTAACTTGCCTGAGAACTTCACCCCATCATTGGTGCATAACGATTTTCGTAATGGCAATGTGATGGTGGATGAGACGGGTGTGGTTGCGGTTTTAGATTGGGAAGTGGCGCATATTGGCGACCCCATGCGCGATTTAGGTTGGATGCTGACGCACTCATGGCGTTTTGGTCGAGCGGAGTTACCCGTTGGCGGCTTTGGTCAGACAGAGGATTTATTTGCAGGCTATGAATCGGTAAGTGGTAAGAAAGTAGACCCAGAGGCGGTGAAATTTTGGCAGGTGTTTGGCTCGTTCTGGTGGGCGGTAGGCTGTTTAGGTATGGCCGAGCACTATCGAACTGGGCCTGATCAAAGTGTCGAGCGTCCGGCCATAGGGCGGCGCTCCTCTGAGTGCCAAGTAGATTGCGTTAACTTACTGATTCCAGGGCCTGTAGCGTTGGTTAAAGCAGATGAGTCAATTACGGGTATTGATATGCCTAGAATTGATGAGCTGCTGGCCAGTGTCACAGATTTTTTGCGTCAGGATGTGATGAGCAATACGCAGGGACGAACTAACTTTTTGGCGCGCGTTGCAAGTAACTCGCTCGACATCGTACAACGAGAGGTTGCCTTAGGCCAAACTTGCCTTGCTAATGAAAGCCAGCGCTTGAACGAATTGTTTGCCAGCGATGAATCAGTAGCAGATCTGCGTTGGCGTTTAGTTCACGGTTTAAGAGACGAATCCATCGGTCTAGATTTACCCGGTTTGGCGGATCATTTGCGCGCCACGGTTGTGAATCAAATCGCCATAGATCAACCCCGTTACGCGGGCTTTGCCACGGCAACTAAGGCCTAAATGTAGAGATAAACATAACATGCAGTCGGATGAGAGGGCAGTTGAGTATTTTCAAACCTATAGCGATGCTGGCGAACCGCTAGGGTTAGTACCTCGCGACCAGGTTCACGCGCAAGGGCTGTGGCATTGTTCGGCGCATGTTTTGTTGTTTAACTCAGTAGGTGAGTTGTTGCTGCAGCGCCGTTCGAAGGATAAAGACCTGTATCCCAATTGTTGGGATTACAGCGTGGGGGAACATCTCATGCCAGGTGAAACCTTCAGGCAGGGCGTTGAGCGGGGCTTGCATGAGGAATTGGGATTACGGGTAAAGACCCTTGTTAGTTGGGGTGAGGTGAAACGAGAAACTTGGTCCGGAGCTGGCTTTAAAGATTGCTCAATTTTCCAAGGTTTTGTCGCTCGAACAAATGGCAATGTTGGCTTTGCATCAGATGAGGTGGCGCAGGTTAGCTGGGTGGCCCTACCGGAACTGCATAAATTGTTAGAGACCGAGGCGGAATTGTTTACGCCTTGGAGTGTGCCCCACTTGGCAAATAGTCAATTGGCGTTAGAAAAGTTGTTGGAATTTGAGTCCGCAGCTGAATAGAATTTTTAAAAACCACTATTAGGAGGGGTTATGGGTGCTTTAGAAGGAAGAGTTGCGGTTATTACGGGGGGCATTAGCGGGCTAGGACGTGCATCGGCAGAGCGTTACGCCAAGGAAGGTGCCAAGGTTGTTATCGCCGATGTAAATGCTGAAAGAGGTGAGAATGCGGCGTCAGAGATGGCCGCAGGCGGTGCGCCGATAGAGTTTATTCATGTGGATGTAACTTCAGAAGAAAGCCAGCAAGCGCTGTTTGATGATGTGGTAAGACGCTATGGTCGCTTAGACACAGTGTTGGCGGCAGCGGGTGTTTCCTCTGCCAATTATGTCAGCGGTGAAGTTTCTGATATGAACGATGAAGACCCAGAAGCCAACTTTCTGCACAACCGTGCAATCAGTGACTGGCAGCGGGTGATAGACATTAACCTCACCGGCACCATGATCACTGACAGAATTGCAGTGCAGCATATGTTGAAGTTGGGAACGCCAGGGACCATTGTTAACATCGCCTCAATTGCCGGAAAACGACCGTTAGTCGGTGCGGCGGATTACTGCGTTTCTAAAGCCGGTGTCATTATGTTGACCAATGTGATGGCAACAGAGTTAGCGACAACCAATATTAGAATCAATGCAATTGGGCCCGGATTTATTGAGACACCAATGACCGCGGGTATCCGTCAATCGCCGGATTGGATGGATAATGTGATGATGATGACGCCCATGCAACGCTTTGGTCTGCCTCATGAAATTTCTAGCACTGCATTGTTTTTAGCCAGCGACGAGTCCGCTTACTTTACAGGTCAAACCCTGTTTGCAAATGGCGGCATGTTTGTTGGTTAGTTTTTTGGATAGCTATTTAGTTATTTAGTTAGTTATTTAGTTAGTTATTTGCTTAGTGATTTGGTGAGTTACTGGATGAGTGAGTGAGCAACAGGAGTGGTGGGCAATGGCTGCAATAGCCCTTGCCTAAACTAAAACCCCAAATTAACGACCTAACTAACGCTCAGTCAGCCCCAGTGGCCTTGAGTTAAAACGCATCTACATAGGCGCTAAGGCTGGCGGCGCCTCCGGTATGAATCAGCACAACATTTTCATGGTGACTAAAGTTGCCTAGATTGATTTGGTCTATTAATGCGGCCAGGGCTTTGCCTGAGTAAACCGGGTCAAAGAGGAGCCCCTCTAGCTCTGCGACCATTTTTATCGCGTCCAAACCTGCATCGGTCGGCTTGCCGTAGGCCTCGCCAAAATAGGCGTGGTTAATGTTTATGGGTAGGTCAAAACCGGCATTGCTGTCCGGGAATTGCACTGACATCTGGGCCAGCAATTTTTCTATCCGGGTAGTTAACGTTGCAGGGTCTGGATGAAAAACGTTGATACCCAAAACATCTACCTTAGATTTCATCGCACCTGCGCCAAATATCAGGCCCGCTTGGGTGGCAGAACTTGCCGATGCATGGACTATTTGTTCTAGAGAAATATCCATCTCGTTGGTTTGCCACTCTAGCTCTGCCAAGCACATGGCGTAACCGAGTGCGCCAAGGGTGTTGGAACCACCGGGGGGAATTTGGTAGATCTGTTTGTTCTGCGCCGCCAAATCAGCAAGAATTTCTGTTTGGCGCTGTTCAAATTCATCCATGCTCAACATGTGGGTATGCGCGCCAAATAGGTTATTGAACAAAACGTTACCGTTGTTGTTGTAACTTGCATGTGGCCAATCAACTCGTTGTGACAGTAATAAGTGGCATTCTAAGCCCAGCTTTGCGCAAGCGGCGGCTGTCTGTCTGGCGTGGTTAGACTGCACCGCGCCGTAGGTGACAATGGTGTCGGCACCTTGTTCGATGGCATCAGCTAAAAGAAATTCTAGTTTTCGGGTTTTGTTGCCACCGGTGGCCAGACCGCTGCAGTCGTCGCGCTTTACCCACAATTGCGGGCCAGATAGTTCTTTGGTTAGGCGGGGGAGATGTTCAAGAGGCGTTGGCCAATGGCCTAGTTGGACTCTAGGCATAGCCTCTAACCAGGGGGGCATAATAAACTGCTGTGAGCGTGACGACATGAGTTTTCCTAACTTTAATGTTTAGAATCTAATTTTTTGCTGCTGCTTTTTGCTGCGAATTTGTAACTGTTCAGTTTGCATCAAGCTGCTTCAAGCGCAGGTACTATCGGCTTTAGTAAGGCCTCGCGCTAACCTGGCGAGTTGCTATAGTTTTGTGATCCTAGCTGCTCAAGGCACCGCTGGGCATTACGTACGCCATATTTTACCGCCTCGTTAACATGGCCGATCCAAGCGCCCTTATGGTCTGCGCTAATGTGTTGGCCGATAACGCTGGCAAAACCGGCAATGAAAGCATCGCCACTACCGGTAGGGTCGACACTGAGGCTTGTCAGTTTGGGTACCGGAAATGTACGGGTGCCGCCATGAGCCATGTACACCTTGATGGGTTTTGGGCCTGCGGTGACGATGACAGTTTTTTTGCTCACCAGATCTGCATCAAGGGACATTAAGTGGTCGATTTCATGTTCATTGCCAATGAGCACATCCCACAGGTCACAGAAGTGTTCGAGCGATTCAGCACTGAGGCCGTCGGCGTATTGTCCCGGGCACCAGATACGCAGCGCTTGTGGGTTCACATCGCTCATGTGTTTGAGGCTGCTGCGCATTAAATTTTCTGGGTAGGGTGCGCAAACCATAATCTGGCTGTGCTGCAAATCTTGGTTGGCTAAATGGATCTCCCAGCTGTGGTCGCTGACTTCTGGCCCTGGGTAAAAAGCTGTGAACTGTTCTCCATTGGGGTCGGTCACAACAAATGCTCGAGCACACTTGGTGTCCAACTGGGTGATTACCCCTTGGAGGTCAATAAAAGGCGACTCTATATGTGTTCGATAGCTGTGGAAGTCTAACTCTCCGCACACGGAAACCAATTTGGCTTCGCGGCTATGCTGGGCAATGCCATAAGCTATGTTGCCCCCACATCCACCGAAGTGTTCTTCCAAAGTGGCCAGTTTGCAATTTAGTCCGGGGCCGGTGGGTGCAAATTCTTTGCTAGTGGACGCGATTTGATCGTAGGCCAAAGCGCCAATTACGACGATCGATTTATTATTTTTGAGACCTTCTTCTGCCAACAAACACCTCCGCAGATGCTGCAAGGGCGATCTTACATCGCCGAGTAAAAGCTAAACCTGAACTTTTGTCTATGTGCTGCATAAACCGTTCTATTCGTGGTTGTTTGACCAGCAGCTTCTTTAACCTAGGGTCGGCGCCAGCTAAACATATGATGCCTATGCCAAAAAAAATGAAGCCCGGCATAAAGGGTAATGCAAGACCAATGACACCCAAGATAATGCAAATGAAGCCTATGACGCCCCTAACAATAGGTAAAGAGACAATAGACGCAAAGATAGTCCGCAAAAACATGATGCCCGCCTTTCAGGATTGGTGATACACCTGTTAGCGTTAGCATTATTTGTGCCAAAAACACCAAGTCCTAGTACGCATGATATCTCTCCAGCTGTCCAGCCCTTGTATACGTTTATTGGACCAATAATTGGTTAGAAATACCACGAGAGTGTAAAACATTGGCCTAACTGTTTAAATGTTGGCAGTTTGGAGATGATTGATGGTGTTGGTCGAGGGCCTAACTAAGATTTTGGTCCAGCGCTTAATAAGGCGCTTAATCCAATGGTTAATCCAGCTCCTAATTAGAAAACAGAAGGGTCTATGCTGAGTATTGAAATTTTTTCTGATGTGATTTGTCCTTGGTGTTTTATTGGTAAGCGCCGTATGGACAATGCCCTTGCGTTTGAGGTGGGTGAAGGCGTCAGTTTGCGCTGGCGTCCTTATATGCTGTATCCAAATATTCCGTTAGCTGGCTGGGACCGCTTTGAGTTTCTCAAGCGTCGCTACGGGGCTAACGCAGACAGGGCACGGATACCTGAGCGTTTGCAACAAGAAGCACATGATGTGGGCATTGAACTGCGTTATGACCTCATTCAACGCACGCCAAATACGTTTATGGCGCATCGGCTTATTGATTGGTTTTACGATCAAAGTATCAATACTCAAGGGCGTACAAAGACCGGCGAAGAGGGGCAGGCGAGCGACGCGTTGGCGAGCAAAGCTGCATTGGCGCAGCACCGCATAGCTGAGGTTTTGTTTCAGGGTTATTTTTGCCAAGGCCTAAACGTGGGTGATGCGGATGTTCTTGTAGATTTGGCCGCAGAAGCGGGCGCTGAAACTGCAGGATTAAAGGCCTTTCTTTTGTCCGAACAAGGAACAGATGCCGTTAATGCCCAGTTAGCCCGTGCTCCGGATTTAGGCATTGCCGGTGTGCCAGGATATTTGCTGGGCGGTGGGTTTTTGCTGCCAGGCGCGCAAAGCGAAGAAACCATTACCAAAATAGTCACTCGCGCCAAAGAACGCTTCGGCGGCTAGAATTTTTCTGGGTCAATGCCTAGGTTTTGATCCATATCATGGGCGGGCACTTGGTCGTGATGGTCGCCAATGATTTTTGCGGGTACCCCGGCCACCGATACATTTGCCGGAACGTCGTTGAGTACAACACTGCCTGCGCCGACTTTTGCATTCTCGCCAATTTCTATATTGCCGATGATTTTGCAGCCTGCGGAAAGTAACACGCCCCGGCGAATCTTCGGGTGACGATCCCCAGAGCTTTTGCCCGTTCCGCCTAAAGTCACCGAGTGTAGAATTGACACGTCGTCTTCGATCACGGCGGTTTCGCCAATGACAATGCCAGTAGCGTGGTCAAACATAATGCCTGAACCAATACGCGCAGCCGGGTGTATGTCTACGCCGAGCGTGACGCTGATTTGATTTTGGAAGAACCGGGCGAGGGTTTGCCGACCCTCGCGCCACAGCCAATTAGCAATTCTGTGTGCTTGCAGAGCGTGGAAGCCCTTAAAAAATAGAAAGGCGCTAGATAAATCATCGCAAGCAGGGTCGCGAGCGTAAGTGGCGAGAATATCTATTTCCGCAGCTTTGAGCACTTCGGCGTCACCCGCCATGGCTTCGCCAATAACGTCGCGGATGAGCATGGTGGGCAGCATTGGATTGTCTAGCTTACTCGCCAAACGAAAGCTTAACGCGTCACCAAAGCTCTTGTGATTTAAAATAGTTGCGTGGAAGTAGCTACCCAGAATAGGCTCGCTTTGGGCTTTGACTTTTGCCTCTTCACGCATCAATGGCCAAATATCACCCGGGCCTGAAATAGACTTGAGTTTGTCTTTTTTTGAATCCGCAACGACTTGCTGGAACCGTTCGCCGAAGTCGTATATTTCTGGAGCGCTTTTCATAATTAAGCTTGCTAGCTATAGTTTCAGACAGCCTAGTGACATCACACAGATTTGCAACTCTTGTTCAAGGCATTGTTTGCAACCTAATCAAGGCATTGTTCATAGCGTGCTGGCTGTGTAGGGTGTTGCAAAATCGCGCCCCTCCACTGGGCGACTCCGAGTACATGAGAGATCTATAAATGACCGAGACATTCGAAACCGTTGCAATAGTTGCACGCCGGCACAGTGCCAGTGTTATTGACAGCGTGCTGGCCACAGAAAGCTGCTTGCTTGGCTTAGGTATAGATGTGGTGTTTGGTGCAAAGACATTGAAGCTATTGGGCGAATCTAAGCAGCCTGATGGCGTAGAGAGAAAAGCCTGTGCTGAAGCGGCCTTGGGCACTACCGCTGATTTGGTTGTAGTCATTGGTGGCGACGGCAGTCTGCTGGGGTTTGGTCGAGAGCTGGCAGCCTCTCAAGTGCCTGTAGTGGGTGTAAACAGAGGCGGTTTGGGCTTTCTTGCAGCCATTTCCCCTGAGCAAATTGAGGTTAAGCTGAACGAGATTCTGCAAGGCCAGTTCAGTATTGAGGAGCATTTTTTACTTGAAGCCTCGGTACACCGTGATGGTGAAATTATCGCCAGCCAAACAGCATTAAATGACGTGGTCATAAACCCCGGCGGCACCACGCGAATGATGGAGTTTGACCTATGGCTAGACGATGAATTTGTTTACGACCAACGCTCTGATGGACTCATTGTTGCCACGCCAACGGGCTCTACTGCTTATGCCCTGTCTGCTGGCGGTCCCATTATGCACCCCGGTCTTGACGCCATTGTTATTGTGCCTATGTTTCCGCATACCCTGACTTCTAGGCCCTTAGTGGTCCCCGGCAATGGCACTTTGAAGCTAAGGCTGCTCAGCGTGGCTGATGCCGAACCTCAGGTCAGCTGTGATTCCCAAGTGCATGTGCCGTTTAAGATTGGTGACGAGATAATCATCCGCAAATATCCATCGGCCCTGCGCCTGCTTTATCCTTCAGGGCATAGTTTTTATCAAGCGTGTCGCAGCAAGTTGGACTGGGCCAGTCGTTTGGGTGGCCAGCGTACAAACTAGTAGGCAGACAGCGCGCAACGAGCGCGCCAATGGCGTTTTAAGCAACGCTTGCATTCGCGCTCAGTCGCTCTAATAACTAAGGTTGCGCAAGCAGGTCTTTGGGCTGATCAATGTCCATAAAGATGCCCGCATCGCTGACAGCAATATCGTCAATGCTGCTGGCATGCTCTTTCAATAACCACTTTGCACCCTGATCGCCACTGGATTTTCTCACCTGAGCAAACAGGCTGTTGTGTATACCAATAGGGTGGCCTTGGGGGGACTTTGTAGTGAGTGCTTTTGTAGGTGAAGTGGTAGATGTGCTGCTCGCATCCCGCGCAAATACCGGTCTGATGATCCGATGGGTCGTAATTGTTGCGCGCATGGCAATTTGCTCAAGGGTCGCGGGCTTTAGGAAGGGCATATCTAGTAGCCCCACAAATGCCCATTGCCAGTTTAGGTCAGCGAAGCCTGCGGCAAGGGAGTGACCCATGCCAAGGTGGGATTGATCCGTGTAGAGGATCTCCGCCTGCTGCCCCAGTAGTTCTCCCAGTGCGGTGTCCTGAGTTTTTAGCACCACTTTAAGGTGGGCAAATACTTGGCTGAAGTGCGTTACGGTTTGGGCCGCAACAGTTGTGTCGCCCAGGGCCGCAAGGCGTTTATCTGAGCCAAAGCGGCGACCAAAACCCGCCCCCAAAATCACAGCGCCCACGTTGGCGTTTTTTAGGCTTTGGTAATTCTGGTTTGGCTCGTGGGCAGACAATATAACGCGCTGTTTATGCGCTAGCGGCGCTAAGCTGGGTGACCTTTTCCAGCGCATCAGCCCGGCGATTTTTCTTCACTGCGGTAATTTCGGCCAAAATAGCGATGGCAATTTCCGGCGGGGTTTTACTGCCTATGGGCAAGCCAATGGGGGCGTGGAGTTTATCGATGTCTTGGGCAGATATGTCCAAGGTCAGCAGGCGCTCCCTACGACTTGCAGAAGAGCGTGTGGAGCCCATGGCGCCAATGTAAAAGGCATCCGTTGTCAGCGCTTCCATCAGCCCCATGTCGTCTATTCTGGGGTCGTGGGTAAGGGCAACTATGGCCGTGGCCTCGTCCTTGGCGTGTAGACGAATGGCGTCGTCTGGCATATCACAGATCTTTCTCACGCCCTCGACATTGAAGGCAGAAAGTAGATCTTGTCTGGGGTCGCAAACGGTAATTTCGTAGTCGAGGTTTTTCGCCATGTCTGCCAAGTATTGGCTGACCATGCCGGCGCCAATAATAAAGAGCTGTTGTCTGGGTCCAAAGGTATGGTCTAACTGTTGTTTGGCCTCGTCCCAGTGCAAGTCTTTGAAGCCGCTGTCTATTTCTATGCGGGTCGACTGGTCATGTAAATTTATGATGCGGCGCGCGCATTGTCTTTGGTCTAGCGCATCGTTCAACTGAGTGAAGTGCGTAATGCTCGCTGGGCTGGGCTTTTGCGGTTCAACTACTATGTAGAGGTGTCCGCCACAGGGCAGGCCGAGCTTCTCTGTTTCTTCAACAGTAATCCCGTATTGGAAGAATTGCGCTTCATGGGCAGCCAATTCTCCGGCAGTTATTTTCTCCAACAGGTCATCTTCTACACAGCCACCTGATAGCGAACCGACTATGTGCCCTTGGCCATTGCAGGCGAGCACTGAGCCAACGGGTCGAGGCGAAGAACCCCAAGTTTGCACAACTGTTGCCAGCCAGCAGGGTTCGTCATTTTCTAGCCACTTGAGTATTTGGCTAAGTACTTCTTTATCAACTGCTTGCATATGCGCTCTCATCATAACCAACGGTAAGATCTGACCATCGGGACGCTGTAAAAAACCGTGCGTCCCACTTTTTAAACGGCACGTTAACTTTATCTGCTGCTTGACTAATAGCTATGGCAAAATTCAAGTAACAACTTTAGAGCGGATATTCTAACCCATGTTGAGTGCCTCTGTGTTATCTGGAAGATTACAGTCATTAGTCCTCGACATGCCTGACGTGTCTGCGCTGCAACCTATGGATGTGGATCGCGGTCAGAACCATGCAACGCCCATAACTGCTATGGAATATGGGCTGCTGTTAGATGAACAAAGAATTTCGCTATCCGCTCATGTAGGACAGTCGATACGGTTAAAATTCCTTGGCCAGCGCACCTGTGGCAACTGCCATGCGAGTGTCAATAAGTTGGAGGGGGGCGGTTACTGCAAAAATTGCTTTTTTAGTCTGGCGCGTTGTGATCGCTGCTTTGTGAGTCCTGAGCGTTGCCATTTCGCGCAAGGTACTTGTCGCGAGCCACAGTGGGGTGAATCTTACTGTATGCAACCTCATGTGGTTTATTTGGCCAATAGCAGTGGGCCAAAGGTAGGCATTACCCGAGAAGATCGCAGTTTTTACCGTTGGTTAAGCCAAGGTGCCGTGCAGGGTATGGTGATCGCCCATGCAAAGACGCGCAGGGATGCAGGGCTGCTTGAGGTGGCCATTAAGAGCAAAGTCAGTGATAAGACTAATTGGCGTCGCATGGTATCTATGCAGCCGCAGAATCTTGATTTATTGCAACTTGCCCGGCAGTTACAGAACGCGATTGAATTACCCGAGGGTACACAGTGGGTGAGTGAGATGACCGGCCATGATTTGGCTTATCCCATACAGTCCCATGCGCCAGCCCAACGCTTAGCCATAAGTGAGACTCACCCTGAATTACTGGATAATTTGCATGGGATTAAGGGCCAGTACTTGTTGCTTAGTCAGGGAGCCTTTAATGTAGCAGCACATGTTGGCATGACCGTTGAGGTCGAATTTGCGCTAGCCCTTGATGCAGCAAAATTGAATACTAGCGATCAGCTGGATCTATTTTCTTAGCCGCTGGTGCGTTCGCGAAGACCCGCTTTAGAACCTAATGTGCTCAGCATCAAATTTTACCATTGAACTTTTAGGAACTCATGATGAAAGACGGACAACCCACTGCTATTGCGCTTGCAGATTATCAGGCACCCGCCTATACCACTCAGAAGACTGAGTTGTGCTTTGATATTCGCGATGGCGAAACCCAGGTGACGTCTAACTTGTCGGTTGTCCGGCAGACTGACGGTGCATCTAGTTTGGTGCTTGCTGGCGAGCATTTGGAACTGGTTTCCGTCATGGTTGATGGGCGCGAACTGGGCAGTAATGAGTTCCTTAAGGACGATGAGTCGCTGACTTTGTTAGGTCTGGATGCGGCGCATCAAATTCAAATTGTCACCAAGATTTGCCCGGAAAAAAATACTGCGCTGGAAGGGCTGTATCGATCTGGGGGGATGTACTGTACTCAGTGCGAGGCGGAAGGCTTCCGCAGGATAACTTACTACCAAGACAGACCTGATGTGTTGTCTAAATTCACTACTACGATTATTGCCGATGGCGAGCGTTACCCTAACTTGTTGTCTAACGGTAACTTGGTGGCGGCGACGAAGACCGAAGACGGGCGTAGCCAGGTAACTTGGGAAGATCCTTTTCCTAAACCAAGTTATCTATTTGCTTTGGTTGCAGGCGACTTGGCTGTACTGGAGGATGAGTTTATTACGTGCAGTGGGCGTAAGGTGACGCTGCAAATTTTTTCCGAGCCGCACAATATTGACCAATGCGACTACGCCATGGATGTGCTCAAGCGGTCCATGAAATGGGATGAAGAGCGTTTTGGTCGCGAGTACGATCTTGATATTTTCATGATTGTCGCTGTTGAAGATTTCAATATGGGTGCAATGGAAAATAAAGGGCTGAATGTTTTTAATACGTCGTGTGTTTTGGCATCACCAGACACTGCGACGGACGAGACTTACGAGCGAGTAGAAGCGGTTGTAGCCCACGAGTATTTTCATAATTGGTCCGGCAACAGAGTCACTTGTCGCGATTGGTTCCAGCTCAGCTTGAAAGAGGGTTTTACGGTGTTTCGTGATGCGGAATTTTCCAGTGATATGAACTCTCGGTCCGTAAAGCGAATAGAAGATGTTGGGGTTATGCGCGCTGTTCAATTTGCTGAAGATGCGAGCCCACTTGCGCATCCGGTGCGCCCAAGCAGCTATTTGGAAATCTCCAATTTTTACACCGTGACCATTTATGAGAAGGGCGCAGAAGTTGTACGCATGTATCAAACCCTTTTGGGTGAGTCTAACTTTAGAAAAGCCACAGACCTGTATTTTGATCGACATGATGGCACGGCAGCAACCACAGACGACTTTGCCCAAGCCATGTCTGAAGTGGGCAATATTGACTTGTCGCAATTCAAACGCTGGTACGAACAAGCAGGCACACCGCACCTCTCTGTAACCGAATCTTTTGCGGATGGATCATTAACATTAACCATTGTGCAGAGCTGCCCAGATACGCCTGGACAAGTTGATAAGAAGCCGTTTCATATGCCTATCCTGATGGGTTTGGTTGGCGCTAACGGTCAGAGCGTAGACCTGCAAAGCCTAACTATTGAAAGCGCTGCTGACGTTCAAGTGCGAGATGCTGGCGAGTCTCTGCTGTTAGAGATCCGGGAAGCAACTACGCAAATCAAATTTGCTGGCTTGAATGCAAATGATGCTAAACCCGCAGTGAGCTTTTTGCGTGAGTTTTCTGCGCCGGTGAAGGTCACTCACGAGCGCGCAGACAGCGAACTCGCCTTTTTGGCGAAAAATGATCGAGATGGTTTTGTTCGCTGGGATGCGCTGCAAACACTTTGGATAAAGCACTTTGACGAGCAGCAGACATTGAGTGGCGCAGATCCTATTCAGGCGTTAGCTCAAGTTGCAAAAAGCGCGATTGATTTGACCGATGCTGAAGATCAATTGTTTGCAGCTACCATGCTTTTGGTGCCCAACGAAAATTACCTTTTTGAACAAATCTCTGGTTTTGAAGTGGACACTTTACTCGATGCCCGCGAGGCCGCTTTGCAAGAGGCAGCTACTCAGCACGGGGATGTTTGGGCGCAACTTTGTGATCGCTACAAGCCAGTGCGTGCTTATGAGCCCAATGCAGCGGGTATGGCGCAACGCAGTCTGTACAGTGTCGCTTATGCTTTGCACGTGCGAACACTATCCGGTGAAGCGCTGGAGAAATCTTTGAGCGAACGCTATTTTAATGCGGACAACTTGTCTGACCGTAGGTCTGCTTTGGGTATCATTACCCGCAATCCAATGATCAGCGCAGAGTTCCGCAATAAAATTCTGCAGCACTTTTTTGAGCAATGGCAAAGTCAGGCTTTGGTGATCGACCTTTGGTTTAACCTGCAGGCGCAAAGCCCAGTGTATGATATTGATGCGTTGAAAAAATTAGTCGCTCACCCAAGTTTTGATATGAAAAACCCTAACCGTGCACGCTCTGTTTACGGTGTTTTTGCCATGTTGAATAATCGCCGTTTCCACGCCTTAGATGGCTCAGGTTACGAGTTTATGGGACAAGCGGTGGCGAAGTTAGACGAATTGAACCCGCAAATTGCATCACGCTTGGCTACACCGTTGGCAAGATTCGGTCGCTATGACAGCAAGCGCCAAGGGCTGATGCGCGGCGTTTTGGAGGACCTCTCGCGTAGAGAAAACCTTTCTAAAGACCTGTACGAGATTGTTTCTAAGAGCTTGGCCTAGGTATCAGTGAGTACTGCTCCGACGGCTTTGCGTTGGGGTAGTGTCAGCCTAATTTGATTTAGTGTTGAGGGTACAGGTCGGGCAAGTGAGCGGAGTCTGTTGCCTGGTTGGCTGCCAGCGCCGCTAATGCTTGGTGGCTCAGCTGTGCTAACGCTTCGTCCCAGTCACGCATGACTGCGGCCTCAGCATACTTGGCCGAGTCTAGTACGCGGGCGTAATCTCTTGCCGAATCTGAGCTTTGTATAAACTGATGCCAGCTTTCACCTATTGAGGCGTCGAAGTAGATGAGCAAATAGGCTTGCAGAGTGCTTCTAATCCGCATGAGATCTTCGCTTTTCACAGCGGCTCGGTAGGCACTCATCGCCGCATTCAGTTGGCTGACCCTTGATGCGGTGGCCTTATCTTGATTCAGCCATAACACCAGCCGCCAAAGCGCAACTACAAACAGCAGGCCCAGTAAAAACTTGCCGATGTTGTCTCTGTAATCTAGAGGGCGTTGCATGACCAGTGGTTCACGTACCGCCACTGGTTGGTTCTCTATCACCGGCTTGGTTGCTTCGATCTCTGGTAACGGTTGGCCGTCGATGGTCAGAACAGTTGCGGCAATGCTGGTTTGCATTACCGCTTTGTTCTCTGTATCCCACCAATAAATATCAATGCCCGGCAGCATATGCGTGCCAGGGGTGAGGGCAACAATGTCAGTGGTCTCGGTTCGAATGCCCACTACGGTAGATCCATTGGTGTCTTCATCTATAACGGCTGGACTTGGATACTGTTTGAATTTACGCGCATCCAACTCACCGAGTAGTGGCGGCGCTATGGCGCCTGTGTTGCCATATACATTGAGTTCAATTGTTCTACTTAAATTTTCGCCAACGCCAATGGTCTGATTGGTGGCCGAGCCAAACTGTTGCTCAAGCGTTAGGTCTAGGGCAGGCAGCCAAGGCTGATCTTTGGGGAACTCATTTGGGATAGGTAAGACGTTGATCTGGGCGCTATCGGTACTCACACGTACCGCTTTGCGCGAGGCGCGACCTCGGTCGATGAGTCGAACACTTGCCGATAACTGGATAGGTGGAATGGTTAGCGAACCGCTGCTTTGAGGGAATATTGCATAGCGCTGTTCAATGACCCCATAAGCTTTGCCGTTGCGAACGCCAGATGTATTTCTGTTTTCACCCAGCGTAATGACCAAGGCGTCGTCAACTTCTGGAGCGCCAGGCTGGCCGCCATAGAGTTGTACGCCATCCATGTAAAACAGTCTTCTTGTCATGAGCAACTGGCTTTGAACGTAAACCTCATCAGTTGAAAATTCTTGCTCGTAGAAAATTAAGCCGGCTATTTTGGCTCGGGCGCTTTCGGTCAGTTTGCGCACTTCCAACTGCATGGCCTTGGTGCGTTCATTGCCTACTTTTATCGGTGGAATTGTCAGTGTGCCAGAGCGCTTCGGTTGTAGTGTAATTTGATAATCTACCCAGCTTTCAGCCTTACCGTTGATGTATTGATACTGACTGCTGGTATTGGTACCCATGACATGGAAGTCTCTGTTCAGCATGGCTAAATCTAGCGTTTCGCTTTGCCGTGTGCCCACGTGTCTTATGGCCAATCTAACAGATTCTAGTTCTTCGATAGACTCGCTGGACAGCAAACTGATTACTTCCGCTTGAGCTGGCAAAGTAAGCAATGCAACTAGGCTGGCGATTACCAGTCGTGCGAATAGGGACATTGACTTCCTGCGCGCTGATTTGATCTGCGCTTGGCGCGAGGGTAACTGCTTCAGCGCAGGTGCTGTGCCAGTCACCATATTTGCTCACCCTGTTGGTTACTATAATCCCCTTGGCGAAGTCGCTGTTTGGTTTCGTATTGGAATTTACGTTTCAGCAGCCCGCCTGGATTATCGGGTACCCGGCGCAACCATTGCTCAAGTGCCTCTTGTTTTTCATCTCTATTGGCTTCGCTTTCTTGGTCCTGCTGTTCTGCCTGGGCCTCTTGCTGCTGTTGCTCTTCCTCAGTGGGCTGATCTTGATTTTCCGATTCGCTGTCTTGCTGTTGCTCTGAAGACTCTTGTTCTTGGTTAGGCTGGCTTTCTGAATTTTCGCTGCTGTCTTGCCCCTCTTGTTGCTGCTGCGCCTCTTCGCCTTCCTTTTGCTGGTCTTGTTCCTGTTGTTGCTGCTGTTCCTTAAGTTTTTCAACTAGGTCTTTATTAAACGCAGCATCTTCATCGTTAGGGTAGATTGCCAGTGCTGCGTCATATGCCTCAATGGCCTTGTCATATTGGCCAAGGTGGGCGAGGGCGTTCCCTTTGTTGTAAGCCGTATTGAACCTATCTTCGCGGCTTGATCGATATGTGCTGCCGTCTTGCTTGGCACTGAAACCATTCAGAGCACGTTGCCAATCACCGTTTTTATAATCTGCTGCAGCTTTCCACTGTGGGTCAGCGAAAAGGGTTGCGGCTTTCGCCGAATCACCCTCGGCGAGCGCTTGGTAACCGCGTTGGTCATCTCTTAGCCATGCACCGGCCCACAAATCGCCAAGGGTTTGGGTGGCAGAAAAGCCTCGTGAATCTTCAATTGATTGACTTGCAGGCGCTGCGCTTTGTGCAGAAGCCTGCGCATAACTGGGCGCTGGCGTAATTTGTAGTGCCAGCGCAAGGGGTAGGCAGGCAAGTACGCCGCGTCTAAAGCCAATTAGAAGTAGCGGTAACAAAAGCAATGTTATCCAGTGACCTTGGTCGGCCCATGTATCGAATTCACGCTCAACTTTTATTGACGCGTCTTCGGTAGGCAGTGAGGTGGACAGCACTTGGGAGATGTCTTGTTCGCCAATGCTTAGCCGCGCGTAACGCCCAAAGCTTTGGTTAGCTACTTGCACTAGGTTGTCTTCTTCTAATCGCACAATGACCCGTTGGTTGGATGGGTCTTGAATATATCTTCGCGCTTCCCCTGGCAGGTCAATGGGAATGGGGGCACCTTGAGGCGTGCCGACGCCGATAACGGATATTGGAAATGACGAGTTGCGGAGCTTGCTGACCGCACTGATGTCGTCAATGCCATCACTGATGATCAGCACGCGACCCTCTTGCATGCCCGCGTTAGAAAATAGTTCAATGGCCAATGTCATGGCATGTTCTGGGTTGCTGCCGAACACGGGCATCATAGTGGGGTCCAGTGCTACAAGCAGATTTTCTATAGTGGCGTTATCGTCAGTCAGCGGCACCACGCTGTGGGCATCCCCAGCGTAGGCAATGAGTCCGGTTAGGCCTTCGTTGCGGAGTCGCAATATATCAATGACTTTCTGTTTTGCCTTAACCATTCGCGAGGGTTTTATGTCTTCTCCAAGCATGGAGAGCGAGAGATCTAACATGATCACCAACGCGTCATTTTTTTGTTCAACATTTTGCGGCAGCTTTTCCCAAGTGGGGCCAGCAAGGCCGATCACACTTGCTGCTAGGGCAAAGAGTAAGGTGACCTTAAGCCATGTACCTGAGGATTTCGCGCTGTCTTCTAGGAGTACAGACAAAAGTTCGCTATTGATTGCGCTCAGCCATTTAGAACGTCCGCGAGTTTTTTTGACCCAAAACTGTATCAGCGCTGCCAAAGGGATAAATGCTAATAAGCACAGTGGTCGCAAAAAATGGAATTCATCAAACACGTGATGTCTCCCGTCCCAGTATGAGTTCTACTGTCAGGAGCAAGGTAATCAGCGCAAGGCATAAACCCAAGGGCCAGAAAAATAGCGCTTGGACCGGTCGGTAAACTTCGGACTCTTGCTCTACCGGTTCCAACTCGTCAATGATCGCGTAGATTTGTATCAACGCTTGAGGGTCGCGGGCGCGGAAGTATTTGCCCCCAGTGACATCAGCAATGCCCTCAAGGGTATCTTCGTCTAAGTCGGCAGAAGGGTTGGTTACTCTGCCGCCTAGGGTGCCAAAAATACCCGGCATACGCATTTCGTCTGCACCCACACCCACAGTGTAAATCTTAATGCCATCTCTTGCCGCCAACTCTGCGGCAACCTTGGGTTCGACCTCGCCGACATTGTTGGCACCATCGGTAAGTAAGATCAGCACTTTTTCTTCGTTAGGTCGTTTGCGCAGGCGTTTTACCGCCAAACCTATGGCATCGCCAATGGCGGTCTTACCTCCAGCAATGCCGACAGGCGCTTCGATCAGTAGGCGGTTAACGCTCTTCAAGTCGAAGGTCAGTGGTGCTTGGAGATAGGCATTGGTACCAAATAAAACCAACCCTACGCGGTCGCCATTACGTGCTTCAACAAATTTCGCAATGACTGCTTTAACCACAGACAATCGGTCAACGAAGTCGCCTTGGACCTGCATGTCTTCGGTGCCCATGCTGCCCGAGATGTCTACCGCCAACATGAGGTCTCTGCCTGAGGCGGGCAGTGACACAGGGTCGCCGATAAGTTGTGGCCTTGCAGCTGCGGTAACAAGGAATGTCCATGCAAGGCTGAGGAGAATTATTTTCCACAGGCGTCGCGCCGGTTCACCTGAATGGGCAGTGGTTATGCTAGAAAAATCGCCTAAACTGGGCACGGTGAGCGCCGCTTCTGCGCGTTCGCTTTGCGGCAATAGAAACCTCACCAGCAGGGGTAGAGGTAGCGCCCAAAATACCCACGGCCATAACCACTCAATCATTGGCGGGCTCTATTTGGTTGTGTGCATTAAGTGCAAGGTTGTTGCGGTTGTGCAGGAAAAGTCGCTTTGTTTTTGTTGGGTGCACTTTGGCTAATAACTCGGTCAAATGTCGTTTAAGGCCTTGGATATCTGGCGCGCTGTTTGGGTTGAACCTTTGTAAACCTAAGATTTGTCCAGAACCGCTGCTGAAGTTATTGCTATTGCTGATGGTGTCTAAGGCGTGCAACCAACGGGTGTCAGAAGCCTTTGCCAGGGTGTCCATGCCCAAGGCAACGACAAAAAGTCGTTTCAGCAGGGTGTTGCTGCGATGAACGAATTCTAGATCCGTTATGCCGCCCAAACTGTGTTCCTCGAAGAGGTCTTGCATTAACTGCTTCACTGCTCGAATGGGACGGCGCGCCTTGTACGCTCTGACCGTTAACCGTGTTAGGACAATGCAGCCCACCAAGATTAAGGCTGCGACAATCCACCAGCCAAATGCCAGTGGCCACCAATCAGGCTCTACGGGCAGTCGAATATCTCTGAGCTGTGCTAACGGGTCGTTATTCATTTATACCCAACTTAAATGATCCCAGTTAGGGTCTTCGGTGCTCAATGCAAGATATGTCATTGACTCATGTCGACATAAGTCTTTCAGCACTTGGCAGCGCTCTGCGAAGTCAGCTGAATATTTTGCGCGCAGGTTCTCCTTGCCGGAGTAAAACTGTAGCCGCTGGTTGCCGTCGGTAATCACATAATGGTCTGCTGGCGGTAACTCTTTATCTAACGGATCTTGAATGTGCAGAGCGACCACTTGATTGTTGCGTGCCAGTTTTTTGATTTGCTCTGACCAACTTGTAAGGTCGCCACTAAAATCGCTGATGATAAAAATTTTGTAGTTGCTTTGGGTCAGTCTTCTTAACTGCTCTAGGCCAGTAAATTTGCTGGATTGTGTATCAAGCCCGGGTGATCTTTTTAACGCTTGGTTAGCAACGGCTACCTGGTTGAGCAACCTGCCTATTGCGCGGCTGGTGCGAAAAGGCCGGTAGAGTGTTTGCTCGTCGTTACTTATGACAATCCCGCCGACCCGGTCACCAGCGGCGAGCGTTTGCCAAGCGATGCGTCCGGCTAGTTCTGCCGCAGCCACAGACTTTAGTCGTTGTTTAGAGCCAAAGAACATGTGTTGGCTCTGGTCGACAAAGAGCAGTGCTGGACGCTCTCTTTCCTCGCGAAAGAGTTTGGTGTGTGGTTTGTTTTTGCGCGCGGTGACACGCCAGTCAATGGCGCGCACATCGTCGCCGGGTTGGTAGGCGCGCACTTCTGCGAAGTCTATGCCGCGACCTTTAATTTTAGACAGTTTAATGCCGGACTGGCTGCCCATGACCTTGGCTGATTGGCCCTGATACGCGCGCACGCTTTTGTGTCGCAAAGCCAAGAGTTGTGGCAGTGAAATATAGGCGCCGGGAATAACGTCCGCCGCTTTGCCGCTGGCAGTGCTGGGGTCGTTTGCCGGTTGATGTTGGGCGTGCTTAGACATTAACTTTATGGCACAGGGACTAGGGCGATGAGGTCATCTATTACTTGGTCTGTGGTAATACCTTGCGCGTCTGCATCAAAGGATAAGATTAAGCGGTGACGCAGCACGTCGTGGGCAACGCTTTGTACATCTTCTGGCGTTACAAAGTTGCGGTCGTTTAACCAAGCTAAGGCTCGAGCGCACATGTCTAGGCCAATTGTGCCTCGAGGGCTTGCCCCAAACTCTAACCAAGGCTTGATTCTTTCCGGAGGATTACGCGTGGCTAAAATCAGCTCAACAATATATCGCTCTACCGGCTCTGCCATATGCAGTGCTAGCATTTCTTGCCGCGCGCTAAAAATATTATGTTGGGTGATCAGTGTTTGTGCTGGCGCAGAAACCTGGGCGTTTTCGTTGCGTACCAACTGGAGGATTTTTGTTTCAGCTTCTCTATCTGGGTAGTCAACCAGTACATGCAGCAAGAAACGGTCTAGTTGAGCTTCAGGCAGCGGGTAGGTGCCTTCCTGTTCAATTGGGTTCTGGGTTGCCATAACCATGAATAGCTCAGGTAGCGCAAAGGTCTCACGGCCAAAACTGACCTGACGCTCGCCCATGGCTTCTAACAGTGCTGATTGCACCTTGGCCGGTGCGCGGTTGATTTCGTCGGTGAGGATAAGGTTGTGAAAAATGGGTCCCGGCTGAAAGTTGAAGGTGCCATCTTCGGGTCTATAAATTTCGGTGCCAGTAACGTCACTGGGCAAAAGGTCTGGCGTAAACTGAATGCGCTGAAAGTTGCCCTCAATGATGCCCGCCAACTCTTTAATGATGCGGGTCTTAGCTAATCCTGGTGCGCCTTCAACCAACAAGTGACCGCCACACAAAAGGGCCATAATCAGGCGGTCAATTAACCCTTCTTGGCCAATGACTTTGCTTGCTAAATAACTTCGTGCTTGGTTAATGGCGGCAAATGGTGACTGGCTGTCTGCGGTATTCATATCGGACCTAATAACTGCTGAAGGCTCATTGTAGCCGCCCGAGAGTGAAGGTCCAGATAGAAACGTCTTTTTGCCGAGGAAAATTGTTACGAGAGATTGCAGGCGTAATGATTTCCGTTTTTGGTCGGTCGGCGTTGGGTATTTATGGGTTTGGCTAATATGAGGGGATAGATTTTGTGCTCAGATGTCGCGAATGCGTTGGGCCGGCTGGGTTGGAACCGTTACACTAGCGTCATGATGAAACTAGCACAAAATATTCTCCTCAACTTGCCACCTGAGTTGTCCCACAATGCCGCCATTAGTGGCCTGAATGCCATGGGCCAGCTACCTGGTCTGGTACGCCCTCTAGAGGGCAAGAAAGTCTCGTTTTTGGGGCGTGAGCTTGCCAACCCCATTGGTCTGGCTGCAGGTTTGGATAAGGATGCCCAAGCTGTACTTGGGCTTGCCAAAGTAGGCTTTGGCTTTGTTGAGGTGGGTACCGTTACCCCAAAGCCACAACAGGGCAACCCAAAGCCGAGGCTGTTCAGGCTAAAAGAGCACAATGCGCTGATTAATCGTATGGGTTTCAATAACCAGGGCGTGGATGCAATGGCCGGGCGTCTTGAACGTGTCCGGCAGAGTGGCCGCATAAGCGGTACGCTCATTGGGGTTAATTTGGGTAAGAACAAAGATACGCCGCTAGCAAGCGCCACCGATGATTATTTGATCGGTATGACGCGCCTTTATGCCTTGGCGGACTATTTCACGCTTAACCTTTCCTCTCCCAATACGCCGGGTCTGCGCCAGCTGCAGCATGGCGGGGCACTCGCTGAGTTACTTGGTCGAGTGAAAGAGGCTCAGCAACGCCTGGCCAACGGGCGCTCAGTGGTCCCGGTTTTGCTAAAGGTGGCACCAGATCTTGACGACGAAGACATTGACAGTATTGCTACTCAGTTGGCCGCGTTGGAGTTAGAAGGGCTTATTGCAACCAATACCACCTTGGAGCGCCATGCGGTTCAGGGTCATGTACATGCAGATGAAGCGGGTGGTCTTAGCGGTGCGCCGTTGACTCAAAAGAGTGCAGACGTGGTGAGGAAGTTTCGGGCAAAATTGCCCGCAAATATGCCTATCGTCGGCGTCGGCGGAATTTCCACTCCGGATAATGCTGTGGCTATGCTGGCTGCCGGAGCAAGTGTGTTACAAATATACTCATCATTTATTTATGAAGGCCCTAATTTGGTGCAAAAATTGGTGATCGGAACAGCCAATTCAAAGTAGTTAAAAAAATGCCTTTAAAGCGCACGATTATGTGGCGTTTTTATCGTCCTTTCTATTAAATATGGCCCTTGATAAATCTTGATGGGGATAATAAATGAAATTTTTTGCTTTACTGGTTGGACTCATTTTTAGTCTACCTGCCTATGCAGAGGGCATTGAGGGTGCGGACACTGCGTGGATTATGACCGCAACAGCACTTGTTCTGATGATGACCATTCCTGGCCTATCGCTTTTTTATGCTGGCTTGGTCCGTACCAAAAACGTGCTCAGCGTCTTGATGCAGTGTTTTACCATCACCTGTTTGATGTCGGTCCTATGGATGGTCATTGGGTATTCCCTAGCCTTCGGTGACGGCGGTTCTATGAACGCTTTTATAGGCGGTACATCCAACTTCATGCTTGCCGCTATTGGCCAAGAAACCCCGTCAGGCACTATTCCAGAGAGCGTGTTTGCGCTTTTTCAAATGACGTTTGCCGTGATAACACCCGCGTTGATTGTAGGTGGCTTCGCTGAGCGCATGCGTTTTTCAGCTGTGGTCCTATTCTGTGCTGCTTGGTTGATCCTTGTTTATGCACCCATTTGTCACTGGGTGTGGGGCGGCGGCTGGTTGTCTGACCTAGGGGTTATGGACTTTGCAGGCGGCATAGTTGTACACGTTACCGCAGGTGTAGCAGCACTAGTTGCCGCTATGGTTTTGGGCAATCGCAGAGGTTTTCCAACCCAGGCAATGCCGCCTCACAACATGACGTTAACCATAACCGGCGCGGGTTTGCTCTGGGTCGGGTGGTTTGGCTTTAACGGTGGCAGTGCGCTTGGCGCGAATGGCGACGCCGGTATGGCAATGCTCGCTACGCATATTTCAGCGGCAATGGGTGCATTGACTTGGATGCTGTTAGAAAAGATGAAATACGGCAAAGCCTCAGCACTGGGTGCAGTTACAGGCATGGTTGCAGGTCTGGGTACCATTACCCCAGCCTCTGGCTTTGTGGGACCGGGCGGCGCGTTGATCATTGGCCTAAGTGCTGGTTTTGTATGTTTCTACGCCACAGGTTATATCAAGCGTACGCTGAAAATTGATGACTCATTAGATGTGTTCCCGGTTCACGGTGTGGGCGGTATTTTGGGTACGTTGCTAACCGGTGTTTTCGCCAGCAATGCATTAGGTGTATTTGGCGGCCAAGAAGAAATTAGCATTGGCGCTCAGGTGCAGGTTCAGTTAATTGGTATTATTGCTGCGATTGTCTACACAGCGGTTGTAACCTACGGAATTCTTAAGCTGACCGATGCGCTTGTCGGCAACAGAGTGAGCGAAGAGGACGAGCAAGAGGGGCTAGATTTGGTCGCTCATAACGAGCGCGGATACGATCTGTAGCTAGTTAGCCAGTCAGCCAGTTAGCCAGTAAGTGCGGGCACGGATGGGTGGTTGAAAGCAGCGCCCATTCGGGGGCTTGGTGCAATGCCGAGCCAAGCGTCCGCAGGTTGCATTGAGGCTCGGTTAAATGCCGAGCCAAGCGGCCGTTAATGTAGTTCAGCTGGTTCTCTCATTGCGCAATGCAGAGCAAAGATTCCATAAGTCAGGCGTTACTCAAAAGTCCTGAGCAACCTTACCTTTTGGTTTGTCCCCGCCGAAAGGCTCTGAGCACAAGATGCTCAATCAGCGCATCAAACTCATAGCCTATTGCAGCAGCACCCTCTGGGTACAAACTCACAGGCGTCATACCGGGTAGGGCATTAACTTCCAGCAGTACTATTTGATCGGTATCGGTGAGTATGAAGTCTGATCTTGAGAGGTCTCTCAGCCCCAATGCTTTATGTGCTGAAAGTGCGGTACTGCGCAGCTGCTCAGCGAGTTCTTCAGACACTTCTGCCGGCATGACATGGCTGCTTTGTCCGGGCGTATACCGGTTGTGGTAGTCGTACCATTCATTTTCTGCGGTACATATTTCAATGACCGGATGGGCTTTGGAGCCCTTGGGGGTTTCTAGCACACCTACGGTGACTTCGCGGCCAAGTATAAACGGCTCCACTAGACAGCGCCCAAAAGCAAGGCATTGTGCCAAGGCTGCGGCTATGTCGCCGCCGTTGGGCAGCAGTTGCACGCCCAAGGCCGAACCCTGATTAAGCGGCTTAATGGCCACGCGGGGGCCTAGTAGACGCTCAATGTCTGCGGCAGTAGCTGCTAGGTCTGCACTGGGCTCTACAATGTAGTCATCAATAATGGGTAATCCGTGGCGTTTGAATATACTTTTGGCCACTGCCTTATCCATTGCCATGGCGCTGCCGCGCACATCGCTGCCCACATAGCATAGCCCCAGCATTTCTAATAAACCCTGCACCGTGCCGTCTTCCCCAGGGGGCCCGTGGAGGGCGGGGAAAACTACGTCTGGTTGTATTTTGATTAGCTCAGATGGGCAATTCCTATCTAGCTCTACCACTGAGACCTGAAAGCCGGTGTTCATCAGCGCCAATTTTACTTGGGCCGCAGATTGTCGGGACACATCAGCCTCGGCGGAAGATCCACCTGCAAGCACAACGACATTGAGATTATTATTTTGCATAGAATTTAGGGTTTTAGTGAGCTGCGAGTGTCTACAATGCACCATCGCTCATGGTCGCGCCAACTGCCATTAATGAATAAAAAGCCCTTTGACAGGCCTTCGAAGTTAAACCCGCAGGCATCAACGAGTGCCTGAGAGCGAGTGTTGTCTGGTTGGATATTAGCCTCCAAGCGGTGCAAGCCCATTGTGGAAAAAGCAAACTTAACGAGCTGTAGTAAACCCTGGCGCATATACCCGTGGCCCTCATAGCATGCGCCTACATAGTAACCTAGTGAGGCACTTTGGAAGGTGCCGCGGACAATGTGGTTTACATTGATCAGGCCGACAATATTTTCATCACTGCGGCGACAAATGGCAAATCCTTCAAAATCCTCTTGGCGAACTCGCTGCATATAAAGTCGGAACAGCAAGGATGAAGAGGGGGACTGTATCCAGGGCTGGTGCAGCGCTTCGCTGTCACGCATTAGCCGTACTACTTCTAACTCATCCTTGGCCAATACTCGTCGGAGAAATACATCACTATCAACCTCCATGCTGGTCCTTAAATTGATGCAGCACAATTTCCCAAAGGGTGGAGGGAATAATGCCAAGGCCTAAAGCTGTTGGGACAATGGGGTGAATGGAACCATTGACCGTGAACGACCACAGCCCGCTTAAATCAAAATTAATGGTTTGCCATGCCAGAATCCCCAGTGTGAGCAGGGCGAATCCCAGTGTCAGTAGTAGATGTCGAATAAATTGCTGCATCAATGAACTAAGTTACCGAGTGTCAGATCTGAGGAGGGTCAAAGTTTAGAGGGTATGGCCCCTTTTTGACAAATGGTTGGCAAAAGTTTTGCGAAAATAATTCGGCCTAGTAAAAGCCAGATTAATTTGTTCCGGTTGGGTGGTTCACTATGTAAGCCCCGCCACGATGATCTAACCATGCACTGGAAAACTCTGACAATTTGTAGCGGCGTTGAACCGCTTCCGGTGTTTTCCCCGCTGGATCCATGACCAGCACATAGGGCTGCGCTTGGTCGGATGCATCAATGCCGTAGAGTACAACCAAGTGACCCGCAGACGTTTCAAGAGGTGCGCCTGAAAGACTGTTTTTTGCAAAACGTATGCTGCACACAATTAAGCATTGCTCGGCCAGCACTTGGGTGACCGCCTGCCAAGACTCAAGCGCTTCTACAGCACCCACTAAGCTCAGTTGATTGGCCCAGTAAATTGCCAATGGCCATTTGCCGTAGGCTTTGGTGGCCGGGTCATAGCATCCTTCAACGATCTCCGCGAAGGCCATGTTGCCGGTCAGCGATGCATGCACCATTGCCAGCGAGGTCGGCGAACATATTCTATTGCGCAGCTTGGGTGCTGCGGTCATTTGGCTCAGCGCCTCGGGTTGGGCTAGGGCCAAGCTTGTAGGGTTTGTGAACTCGGTGGAAAGAGAGATCTGGCGAATACTTATGACTAGAAGGTAGTTCTTGGGTGGATACTTGCACTCAATTGTGATCTCTAACTGAGTGTCAGTGAGGGTGTCTTGTGTATGCCAGCAATCTATTTGTGCGCTCACAGCACTAAGGTCAGAGCATTTTTGTGGCCATTGGGCCAAGTGTTCTGTCGCAGTTAATAGTGGGTTAAGTCGATTCGCTTGCCCGGTTTTACACTCCACGAGCGCTACTTGATATTGATAATTGCCCCCGAGCATGGAAAAACTAGGCACAAGGATGTGGCCACTTGGGGTAGCGGGTAGTGGTATTGTTGCCCGCCATCGATTCTGGGTAGCGCTGTGAGTTTCTGCTACAGGCTGCCACGCCGCCTCACCATGTAGTGGCAGGGGGTACGAATTTTGGTCGTGGTTGTCTGTCAGTCGGAGCGCGTAATACATTTAAAGATATTACCTTGCCCGCCATTCAATGACACCTGACTAAGTGTCAAGATTGCCGCAGCAGTAATGGCTGTGTTGAAACTGGTTCTTAGGCATTGACCGTGGCACCATCAGAGTTCAAGAACAGCGCGTTAACAATACCTATGACTAGCCTAACCCTTTATATGACTGAACACTGTGCATTGTGTGAAGAGGTACTGGATATGCTGTTTGCTATGCCCGCGATGCAGGGCATAACGCTGAACACGGTAGACATAGCCTTGAATGATGCGTTGGTTGAAGCATACGGCGTAAGAATACCGGTTTTGAAAGTAGGCGATGCAGAACTCGGTGCGCCTATTGATGCGCAAACGCTGCAAACCTGGCTGCAGCATAACTGCCAATAACTTTAAGCGGTAGCCCCAAATTATTCAGAGATATTCAGAGTTGTTCAGAGATATTTAGAGATATTCAGAGATATTCAGAGTTGTTCAGAGATATTTAGAATTATTCAGAGCTGGGCGGATTTAAGCTGAGCGAGACAAAGTTGGCATCAGTTGAACCTATTGCTGGTCTTAGGTAAAACCAAACAATAGCTTTGCATTGCGGCTACTGGCCTGTGTAATTTGTTCAACACTCTCTTCTCGCTGTTTGGCGATCTCTTCGATCACCCAACCTAATAACGCCGGTTCGTTGCGTTTTTTCCACTTAGCGGCGATGCCATGAGTGCTGGCAAAATCTAAGGGTGCGTTTTGCGGTCGTAAAAAGGGTGCGTCGGTTTCTACCAGCAATTTGTCTAAGGGTATTTGCTTAACCAGTGCGCGTAAATCCTCGCCACGTTTTAGGTCGCAAATCCAACCCGTGATGCCAATATAAAATCCAGCTTCTAGATAACCTTTCAGCTCCTCCTCGCTGCCGGTAAAGCAGTGAATTACCGTGGGTGGCAGGTTGCTGGGCGTGAGGAGTTTTAGAACTTGGCCTCGGCTTTCACGGTCGTGGACAAATAGCGGCTTGTTCACCTCAATTGCCACTTCTATTTGTTCTTGGAAGGCAAAAATTTGCGCCTCTTGAGTGGAAAAATTGCGATTAAAATCCAAGCCGCATTCGCCAATTGCACAAACGTAAGGATTGCTGGCGAATTCCGCCAGTTGTACCTGGCTGCTGGAATGCCAGGTACTGGCATCGTGGGGGTGCACCCCTGCGGTGGTCCGATATTGGAGGTTTTTGCCAGCGATGGGGTCTGTGCACAGTGCAATATTGTCAGCCACCATTGCCAAGTCTGTAGCGCACATTACCATTCCCTTAATACCGCAGGCCTCGGCGCGCGTAAGTATCCCCTTGGGGTCTGCTTGTAACTGACGATTGAGGAAGTTAACGCATATATCAATCATATTTGTTAGGCATTTATTAAGGCGCGGTGCTTTGAGTTAGGCCGCTTATCGCGGTCTAACAAATTTTTCTGCATCTTGCAGAACGTTCACTGGATTGCCCAGCAGGTGCGCATAAACCACGTTGAAGGCGAGTACGTTCTTTACGTAGTTGCGCGTCTCTTTAAAGGGAATAGATTCAATCCAGATATCAATCGGAACACCTTCTTTTCCTTTGATCCATCTATCGATCCTATGTTCCCCTGCATTGTAGGCCGCTATGGCTAACGGGCGCTGACCGTCATAACGCTGGATCAGCCAGGTTAAGTGATAGCTGCCCAGTGGAATATTCTTTGCTGGTGTCTTAAGGTCGCCCGGCGCAACTCTGGGCAGCCGTGCACGGCGTGCGGCAAGATTTGCTGTGGCTGGCATAAGCTGCATTAACCCTTGGGCCCCAGCGCTAGAAACTACGCTTGGCTGAAACGCAGATTCTTGCCTAGCAATTGCTCTAAGGAGGCTAGATTGCGTATTGTTTTTATGACTCGCCTCATCAAATAAAGGCGAGAAGGCCAGTGGGAATCTAAGCGCCAAATCATCGAAAGCTTCTGCGGAATTGGCTGTTTGGATAGCCAAAAACAAGCGGCCCATGTTTAACGCTAAGTGCGCCAGTTGCTGTAACTCGGCGGGCGTCATGGTTTTTTTCGCTTGGTACCATTCGCGACGACCGTTTAAATCGTCACCTACCGCAAAGAGCTCAACCGCGCGCATCACATCACCGCGCATTGCTAAATTATTTAGTACCGCTGCTGCGGTATCTAAAGGTTGCTGAGCGTTAAGCTTGCCAGGCTGGCCAATTTTTTGCGCAGCGAGAAAACCGTAATATTGTCGCTCTTGGGCAAGCTTAAGAAAAATGTCTTTACTTTGCTGAGCCTCAATGGCGTTTTCTTCAAAGGTCATATCAAGTGACTTGGCCAACCAGTATTGCCAGCGCAGCTTGCTTCTCTCGGATTCATCCAGGCGGCTAATCCAATAACTTAACTCTTGCCAGCGCACATTCTTTAGCGCCGCTTCTGCAAGACCATCGATCGCGTAAGGCGATTCGATCAACGTTCTATTTTGTTCTGCGGGAAATTTGTCAGCCATGGCAAGACCAACCAAAATTCTTTCTTCCACGCTGGCTTTAGCGGATGCGCTGAAACTATGAGTTTTGTTATATTTTTTCCACGCAACGGCTGCTTTTTCCGGCTGCTTCTTGCTCAACTTAATCAGCCCGTGCTGGATGACTTGGCGATACTTCTCGTTATCTTTGGCGAAGCTTGCATAGCGTGTGACTTTAATCGGTTGGGTATGGAGCAAATAGTAAGCGTCAGCCGCGCGCTTACGTTGACCTGAGAAGAAGCGCAGTAAATAACGGGCGAGGGTGCGTTGATTACTTTGGATCGCAGCGTGCAGGCGCTGCCAGGCAACATCTTCGTTAAATCTGGAAGTGGTTCGCCAGGTTGCAAACAGTGGGTCACAGGCTTTCGGCTGGGAGGTTGGTGAAACCCATAGCGCTGTGGTTTGATCCAGTGCTTGGGTTTTGCGTCCAGTTGCGTAAAGGGCGCGTAAGTAATAGCACTGTAGTTCGGTATTTTCTGACCCTGAGTAATATTTGAGGAAGGTTTTCCAACGGCGTTTTGACGCTTGTTTTTTCAGCCAGCGGTTGAAGATTAGCGGGCTTACTGGCAGTTCGACGTGATCTTTCATGAACTGCTGCATCTCATGACCACTCGCATGGTTTAGGCGAACTCGCAGCTTGTGATATTGCAAATAAGGGTAGAGCGGATAATCCGCCAAGCGCTCGGCTTGTTTGTTGGCCTGGGTGGTTTTGCCCGCTGCGTAATTTGCTACCGCCGACTGGTAGGTGGCGCGCTGCTCAAATAAGCTGGCTTGCTCGGCTGTTAAGGCGAATGGCATCAGCAAGCAGGCTGCGCCAATGATCATGGCGGCCAAATGCCTTATCTTTTTGTACTTCATGGCGTTTTATTGCCAGCGTTACATGTGAAGCCTGCGCGCGAAAAAATGCCGGAGTTAACAACCATACATACTACTAATCTGTGAAAGGAATTTTACCCTAGTCTTGCGGCTCAGGTTCTCTAACTCTAACTGCAAGTACGTCGCAGGGGGAGCCATGGAGCACGCTGTTGGCTGTAGAGCCAAGCAGCAATGCAAGTCCGTGACGCCCGTGGCTGCCCACTACAATGAGGTCGGCGTCACATTCCTCGGCGACCCGATGAATTTCGCTTTCAGGCCTGCCGAATATGAGGTGCTGATTGTCTTTGGGTACGGACAGTTGGTTCGCAAATTCGCTTAAATGCGATTTGGCTTGCTCTTGGATCTGTTCCTGCACGGAAGACATATCCATTGGAACGTCGCCACCATAGGCCAGACTGAGTGGCTCAATCACATGCACTAGGTGGATCTGACTTTGTTCACCAGCTAGATCTAATGCGCGCTGCGCAACCTGGATCGATTCTTCTGTAAGATCGACCGCTAATACGATGGTTTGGTAATCTGACATTGCAATCTCCTTGCGGGTTTGCCAGACCATACCGCCGTTGGCATGACCTAACAACAGTGAGATTCGAATATGTCGTGGATTATTATTATAGGTGTTTTTATTTTGGCGGCTGGCCCACTGTTCTACTTGATGCCGACCGCCAAAGATAAGCGCTTAACGGCGTTGCGTATGCGCGCGCGCCAACTGGGGTTTACCATCCAATTAGATGCTTTATTCAAGTTAGACCCTAGCGCCGATGAAAGAGTGACCGCCGGTGGTCAAGCGCGTAGTACCAAGACGGAGTGCATGCGCTACCAGTTACCCTTGGGCCGGACCTTGAACTACTTACCGCCAATTACGTTGCAGCGGCTGCCAGCAGTGCCTACGGTGCCAACTGCGACCGTGATGGAGGGTTGGGGGCTGGCCGCTGACGCGGTTACAACCTCTGGCGCTACCGACAGCCTTGCAAAGAATACGGCTACTTGGCAGCAGCAGGGCCGCTTGCTTGAATCTATTCGGGAAGCGTTACTTGAACTGCCCGATGATGTGCTGGGTATTGCAATAGATGGCCGCTGTGTAGGCGTTTTTTGGCTGGAGCGCTCTAGTAAAGAACAAGCCGGGGATGTTGCTACAGGTGCGTGCGTTGAGCCGTTGAATGTTATTCATACGACGCTGAGCAAAATCATCGAAAGCATCAAATCGCATTCGTGGGTGGAGGATTAGTTTCTTAGGTAATTTTGTTGTTGATGGAGGGCTTGGTAGAAGCACATTTGCATTTTATTAGATTAGAATTCTTGACAGTAGGGCTGGGCTGGGCCTATAACTCGCACTTTCCGCATCTCGGCGGTCGCAAATCGAATAAAGTTCACTCTTATTCTGTGAGCATATTTTTAAACCTTCAGGTTGCCCGGGTGACGTACGTTTGAGTACGTCTTGTGAACTTTTTGCAAAGTAGGCAACTTCAACTGATATCTGGAAGTATATGGCAAGATCTCTTGTAATCGTCGAATCCCCAGCTAAAGCAAAAACGATTAATCGTTATCTGGGCAAGGACTTTATTGTCAAATCCAGTGTGGGGCATATTCGTGACCTACCCGTGGGCGCCAAAGCCGTTGACCCCAAAGCAAGGGCCAAAGAGGCGCAAAAAACCAAAGCACTGAGCCCCGAGAAAAAAGCGGCGTATAAAAAGAAGCGCTCGCGTGAACAGCTGGTTCGTCGTATGGGCGTTAACCCAGACAAAGAATGGTCTGCTGAGTACGAAATACTGCCCGGCAAAGAAAAAGTTGTTGAAGAGCTGCGCAAGCTCGCTGAAAACGCCCCTGAAGTTTATCTAGCCACTGATATGGACCGCGAGGGCGAGGCAATCGCTTGGCACTTGCGTGAAGCCATTGGCGGCGATGAGAGCCGTTATCGCCGTGTTGTCTTTAATGAAATTACCCGCAAAGCCATTCAAGCCGCCTTTGTTGACCCCGGTGAAATAGACATGGACCGAGTGCATGCCCAGCAAGCACGTCGGTTTTTAGATCGGGTAGTGGGTTTTGAATTGTCGCCACTGCTTTGGTCAAAAGTAGCGCGTGGATTATCTGCGGGCCGCGTGCAAAGTGTGGCGGTGCGTTTAATTGTTGAGCGTGAGCGGGAAATACGCGCCTTTATACCTGAAGAATACTGGGATCTGTTTGCAGATTTAACCCGCCAAGGGTCAGAAGAGGCTCTGCGCTTTGAAGTGACCAAGCAAATTGGTGAAAATTTTAGGCCCTCTGATGGGGCTACAACCCATGCAGCCCTTGAGCTTATGTCTGCGCAGACCTTTGTGGTCAGCAAGCGTGATGATCGCCCAACGCGCACCAAGCCCAACGCGCCGTTCATTACCTCTACTTTGCAGCAGGCCGCCAGCACCCGCATGGGCTTCTCAGTAAAGAAAACCATGACCATGGCCCAACGCCTTTATGAGGCAGGCTATATTACTTATATGCGAACGGATTCAACTAACTTGAGCGCGGACGCAGTAGAAAGCGCACGCGAGTATATCAATAAGAATTTTGGCGCTGACTACTTACCTGAGGAACCTAAAAAATACTCCAGTAAAGGCGACGCTCAGGACGCTCACGAAGCGGTTCGCCCGTCAAATGTCGGTACTAAACCAGAACATATAGAGGGTGTAGACGCGGATGCTGTGCGCTTATATGAATTGATTCGCAACCAATTCATCGCCTGCCAAATGACCGAAGCCCGTTACTTGAGTACAAACATTAAAGTCGCCGCGGGTGAATTTGAGTTGTCCGTGCGTGGACGGATTTTGCAGTTCGATGGCTATACCAAAGTTATGGCGCCAATGTCGCGCAAGGACGAGGATTCTACGCTACCTGACCTGTATGAGGGCGAGGTACTGGGGCATAAAGACTCAGAGGCCATCCAGCACTTCACAAAGCCCACACCGCGGTTTGGTGAAGCGAGCTTGGTTAAAGAATTAGAGAAGCAGGGCATTGGTAGGCCTTCTACCTATGCCAGCATTATTTCTACCATTCAAGATCGTGGCTACGCGACCCTGACCAATCGACGCTTTTACGCTGAGAAGATTGGCGAGTTGGTGACAGATCGTCTGATGGAAAATTTTGAAAACTTAATGGACTACAGCTTCACTGCCAACATGGAGGAGGAGCTGGATAAAGTGGCTAAAGGCCAGGCGCAATGGGACCAAGTGCTCGACGAGTTTTATGGCGACTTTAGCCAAAAGTTGGTGGGTGCTCAGGATCCAGACAACGGTATGCGCGCCAATACGCCTACCGATACGGACATTGAGTGTCCTACCTGTGAGCGGCACATGCAGATCCGTAATGGGTCTACTGGCGTCTTTTTGGGCTGCTCAGGTTATGGCCTGAAGCCGAAAGAGCGCTGTACTAAAACTGTCAACCTGATTCCCGGCGAAGAGGCGGTAGATGTTGATAAGGATGAAGAGGGCGAGTCAAAACTTCTGCGTAGACTACGCAAGTGTGACAAATGTAACAGCGCCATGCTCAGCCACCTTGTAGATGAAACCCGCAAGATGCACGTGTGTAGCAACAACCCTGACTGTGACAACTTCGCTATAGAAATGGGCACTTTCAAAATTAAGGGCTACGACGGACCGCTATTGGAATGCGATAAATGCGGTAAGGAAATGCAGCTGAAATCTGGCCGTTTCGGTAAGTATTTTGGCTGTGTGGAATGTAAAAATACTCGCAAGCTTTTGCGCAGTGGAGAGCCTGCGCCACCAAAAGCAGACCCAGTACCTATGCCCGAATTACAGTGCGAGAAGGTTGAGGACCATTACCTGCTCAGAGACGGTGCTTCGGGAATTTTTCTTGCGGCCAGTCAGTTTCCGAAAAATCGCGAAACCCGCGCGCCCAAGGTCATTGAGATTAAGCCTCACGCAAATGAGTTAGACCCTAAGTTTCGCTACTTATTGGACGCCCCTGAGTTCGACCCAAAAGGTAATCCAGCCATCATTCGCTATAGCCGTAAGACAAAAGAGCAATATGTGCAGTCGGAGATTGAGGGTAAGGCATCCGGTTGGAGAGCCTTCTATATTGAGCCTAAGTGGATAGAAGAGGGCGAGCCTGCAACTAAGAAAAAGAAGGCTGCTGCGAAGAAAACCACTAAAAAACCAGCTAAAAAGAAAGCTGCGAAAGCAGACGAGGCCGAAGACTAACTAATGGGTTAGTCTCTTTAGAGACAGAGACAGAGACAGAGACAGAGACAGAGACAGAGTTAGAGACTCAATGCCCCAGCGAAAGATCAACTTAGCATTAGGGTGGGGTTTGAACTTGGCTCTAGTTCTAGTACTAGTTCAAGTTCTAGGTCTAAATTAAGATCCAGTCCTGCGCCTTAAGGCAGCCGAGGTGTAAGAGAGGGCATAAAAAAGGTGACTGGGCATGTTGGGTGCCCAATCACCTTGCAGGAAACGAATTAGCTACTAAATTTGTTGTCGGATGACCCCAACAGATAAACCTTCAATGGCAAATGCCTGATTTGCTAAATCTACTTCTATAGGGCTGTAAGCCTCATTCTCTGGTAGCAACAGAATTTGGTTGCGTTTCTTAGTGCGCTGAAAGCGTTTCACAGTAACCTCTTGGTCTATACGAGCAACAACGATTTGTCCGTTGGTGGCTTGCTGTGTTTTGTGCACTGCCAGCAGATCGCCGTCTAAAATGCCCGCATCAATCATACTGTCGCCGCGAACACGCAATAGATAATCTGCCTGGGGTTGGAAGAACCCAGCCGGCAAATCTATTCTATCTTCAATATTTTCTTCGGCCAGAATTGGGTCGCCAGCGGCAACCCGACCCACAATGGGTAGCCCTTGATCGGTGAGCTCAGGAATGCGAATGCCCCTTGAGGTGCCAGGAATCATTTCAATGGCACCTTTGCGCGCCAGCGCTTTGAGGTGCTCTTCCGCTGCATTAGCGGATTTGAAACCCAATTCTTTAGCAATTTCTGCTCGGGTGGGTGGGTAACCGGTCTCGCCGATATATTGCCGAATCAGCTCCAAAATTTGTGCCTGCCGAGCGGTTAAAATACCGGTCAATTCCATGGTAGATTTCATTCTCTGTGTTCCTGTTCAAATATACAGTGCTTGCAGTATATACAGTACACTGAGTTTATGTACAGCACTGTTTAAATATAGATGCCGACTTTGAATCCAGTGTCGTGCCGGCGAACAAGACGTAATAACCGTGATAAAGTGCGCCACTTCATTGATGAAACTCGCTACGGCGCAGGCAGGGAACGTGTATGGAACTTTTAGGGAACTTTTCGGGAACTTTTAGGGAATTTGGCAAACTATGGATGATCTGATTTCGATGTTCACCACATATGGTTGGGTGAGCGAGGTTTTTCTAATTCTGTTTATTACCGCCGTGGTGCGTTTTATCGCTAAGGTGTTTTTGGATGGTGCTGAACGGCGCGCTACAGCCACATCGAACCATTGGGATGATGCGCTGGTGCATGCCGGGCGACGGCCATTGGGGCTTGGCATTTGGATCTTGGGTATATCCTTTGCTGCAGAAATCGTTGGGGGCGGCGCTCAGGCAGAAATTTTCGACTACGTAGGTCAAATTCGCGACGTTGCCGTGGTCTGGTTAATGATTTGGTTTGCGCTGAGATTTATCAGCGCCATAGAGGCCAATCTTATTCAGGGTAAACACCGCGCCAAGGTCGATCCCACAACAGCTACTGCGGTGGCCAAGTTGCTCCGAGCGTCTATTGTTATCACTGGCGTCTTGCTGGTTTTACAGGCCTTTGGTTTTTCAATTTCAGGGGTTCTTGCATTCGGTGGTATCGGTGGCATTGCCATTGGCTTTGCAGCCCGCGACATCTTAGCCAACTTCTTTGGCGCCTTGATGATCTTCTTAGATCGCCCATTTTCTGTGGGTGATTGGATTCGCTCACCAGATCGCGATATTGAAGGCACAGTCGAAGACATAGGTTGGCGTTTGACCCGTATTAGAACCTTTGACAAGCGGCCCCTTTACTTGCCTAACTCGATCTTCACCTCGTTAGCGGTTGAAAATCCTTCGCGCATGTTGAATCGCCGCATTTACGAGACTATTGGTCTGCGTTACGAAGACGTAAACCGGTTACCCGTTATCGTCGCAAACGTTAAAAAAATGTTGGAAGAGCACGCGGATATCGATCACCGTCAGATATTGATGGTGAACTTAGTAAGCTTTGGTCCCTCGGCGGTGGAGTTTTTTGTTTATACCTTTACAGAAACCACTGACTGGCAGACCTACCATCAGGTCAAAGAAGACGTGTTGCTAAAAATTTCTGCCATAGTAGATGAGCAGGGTGCTGAGATCGCATTCCCCACTCAGACTGTGCATTTACAGATGCAAAACGAACCCAGTTTATGAATGGGCTTGCAGATATCGAAATCGTTGCAGGTATGCCTCAAGGCGTAGGCCACGCCTTCGCAAAGGCGGATATCGTTTATACCAAGGAACAGGTGGCAGCTGCCATTGATCGTATGGCCGTGGCAATTACGGTTGCGCTACAAGATCAAAATCCAATCATATTGAGTATTATGCAAGGCGGTTTGTATCTAACGGGTCAGCTTATGCAGCGCATGGTGTTTCCCCTACAGCAAGGCTATGTGGACGTCAGACGCAGCCCAGACACTGAGCAAGGCGGGGACTTAATTTGGCGAGGCGCTGAGCATCCGCCACTGCAAAATAGAAGTGTTCTGTTGATTGACGATTTTTTGGGTGAGGGTATTACGTTGGCCAATGCCAAAAAATGGGCACTAGAGGCGGGGGCTGACAAAGTGGCTATTGCTGTCTTAGCAGACAAAAATATTGCTCACGTCGAAATCAAAGCCGACTACTTAGGCTTGAATTGTCCTGATAAATTGCTATTTGGCTGCGGTATGGACATAAAAGGTTATGGTCGGAACCTGCCCTCGATATACGCTTTACCCTCTTCGAAAAAGTAAAAAGTAAAAAGTAAAAAGTAAAAAGTAAAAAGTAA